>ERZ808252.627-NODE-627-length-32438-cov-3.682086_pt1 | contig 32438 bp, 48 predicted proteins | sample MGYA00521242_ERZ808252 | MGnify/ENA primary metagenome ERZ808252 (study PRJEB31516, sample SAMN03275581) | gut metagenome | biome: mammalia-associated habitat; material: feces | host: Papio cynocephalus | place: Kenya | collected 2012-08-07 ...
AAAGCACGCCTATCAGATAAATCAAGATCTTCATAGTAAATTGTGTGTATATAAAGTGTCTTCTGAAGGCACACCAGTAAAGGCATAGTCAACTTATAGCTGTTACATTCCAAAAGAGCAAAAAATTCGTTTCTAATATGAGTAAATATAAAATATCTTTATCTACTTCAGATGTTACCGCTTATTCTTATAGTAAAAAAGGAGATTTGGGTAATTTTTATTCCCCTTTGCAAAACCTGAATAAAGATTCTGGAATGGGTGATTTTACTACCGATAAATTAAATTATGATTATTAGACTCCTGTTGAAATGGAATTGGTGGATGAGTATGATGGTTCAGAAAATATTATTATAAATAATGATAAAAAGTTTCCTACTCTTATAAACTCACGTTTTTCTGTCTAGGAAAATAATACTTATTTGATTCCAGAACACTCTGGTAATTCTGTTACAAATATATATAATGAAGACTCTTTTAATATAGAGTCTTCATTATTAAAATTATATGATAAAATACCTACACTTACGTTTAATGGAATTACCGACGGAGGATCCTTTAACTGTGGTTCTTATGTATTTTATTTTAAATATGCAGATTCTGACAATAACTTATCGAATGTTGTTTAGGAATCCGGTATTGTGTAGGTTCACATCGGACAAGCAGGAACCTCAAAAGTAAGAATGGGTTTGGAGAACGAGTAGGCTAATAAGAATATTCATTTTACCTTAACAAATGTCGATAAGGGGTTTGATTATGTAAGGGTATTCTATGAAAGAACTAGTTCGGGGCAATCTCAGGCTTCTGCAACTAGCTATTTTATGATTGATTAGAATTTTCCTATTTTGAATTAGGTATGTGATATATTTCTTACAGGGGAAGAAGCACAAGTGCAAATTACCAAATCGGATCTAGAAACAGAATTTGCTGATATTCAAAGTGCTAAAACAAGCGCAATTAACTCTAATATCCTATTTCTCGGTAACGTTAGTGCTTTTGAGTAGAAATACTAGGATTTACAACAAATTGCCTGGATGATTCGTCCAAGAGCTATACTAGTAGCTAATCCCATAGGATCTCTTTCTGAAACTTATGATTTTGGTGATACCGGTGGATGTTACTATGATGTTAAAAATGTATATAATTACACTGGTTATTGGCCCGATGAGTATTATCGTTTTGGAGTGGTTTTTGTATATAATAATAACAAGTGTAGTAATGTTTATAATATTCAAGGTGCAGATCTCTCTAAAAATCTTACAGCTACGGATTTTTTAAATTCTGATGGAGAACCTTATGAACAAGAACCTGAGAATTACATATTCAGAGAAAACAAAATGACCAATTCTAAAGGAGTTGTCAGGCTTCCGACAAAACAGGTTTTAAAATACGAAGAAGAAGTTTTTCAACCGGACATCTTAGGTATTTAGTTCGATTTATCATTAATTGAAAAGGCCTATGAAAAATTAAAAAGAGGGACTAGTGAATACAAGGATTTAAAAAGTATATTGAAATCTTATAATATAAAAGGGCTCTTTTTTGTTAGATAGAAAAGAATTCCTTCGATATATGCTCAAGGAATTGTTGTTGGATTAACAGGAAAAGAACACGGTTGTTTACCGGTACTATATCGTGACAGTTGGAAATATTACGTGACTAAATCTTTTTTAAGACAAGATGATCTCTTATTACAAGAAAAAGGATCTACGATTGCAATTACTAGTAAAGTTACAAATAAAGCCCTTTTTGTCCCAGATGCCGAATTACAAGAAGCCACTTATAATCAAATATTTACCGGACAAGAATTCACTCTATCCAGGGTATACTCAACTGGAGGAAGTGATGATGATAATGATCATTATTATATAAATACATGCAAGGGAGATACACTGGAAAAAAGCGTTAGTAAAGTTACAGCTGTTCAAAAAGATGTGAAATTATTAACAGACGGGGAAACTTATTTTTCTTCTATTGCAGGTGATCCTAGCAGTCCGGAAAAGACATCTGATGTTAATTTGGTGTGGAATAAAACTGTTCCTCAACAGCTCTCCGCAAGTAATTCATTAGTAAGAGGAAAATGGGGTTACTATGTTGGAATATCAAGTGATGCATTTGATTATGGAGATATTGTGAATATCAAGGATAAAGGTTTTATAAAAAACGAAAAAGAATAGAATTTACTCGAATTTTAGAAACGCTTTAATGACTCTTCTTTATATTCAGCAGTGTCTAGTCGAATTAATATTGATGAGTTGGAAGAAAAGCTAACTTGCTTTAGAGGAGATTGTTTTCCTTCTTTGTTCACACACAAAGTGATGAATAATTTCATTGATCCTGAATTGCCTACAAATCACAAAATAATTGATCCCAGTTGTTGGGCAGACAATTACATAGTTAGGTGTACCGCCACATTGGCTGCATCCACGACAAGTAATTTAACTAGTGAAAATGAAGGTTTTTATGTACCTGAGCCTAATGCTGACTCTAAGAAGAGTAAAATAGTACAGTGGATAATGGTTATTTTAACAGGTGGTGTAGCAAAACCTCCTGTTAAGGATAAATCTGTGAACGACAAGCAAAAATCTTACGCTAATGAAATTGTCACTGCTTTTGAAGTGGAGAAAAAGAAGCAGGTGAATGGTACATGGACAGACGTGGACCCCGATGAACTAAAAAACATGGAAACGGCTTCAAAGTATGGACATATTAAAAAACTAAAACCAAAAACAACAGAAAGTTCTAGCGGTATTAATATAAAAGCACTATTTACGCCAGATGACGCGTGGGAAATGCGAGGAATTTCTTCTATTAATAGGGCTGATGTAAACGCGGTATCGTTTGCATAGTGGCTTACTTTTCCTATTTGCTCTTCTATGAATTTAGCTTTTCGGGATATTGATTATAGTCAGGCTACTGAAGAAGCCTCTATGAACAAAAAAAGATCCTTCTATCCGTGGGATTCAATGAATATACATGATCACCAAGTTGAGTCTAATGCAATAAGTCATGGTGCTAAAAAATCTATAGCTTCTGTTCAAAAGGTTGCTTACCAAAGTGTTCCTTTCTTAAAACAAGAGTTTTTTAATAGAATTTACTGGTCTCGACCTAATGCAGCACAAACTTTTGTTAACTCCTATAGAATGATTTTTGGTTCTCAGTTTAGGGAGTACCCAAAAGAGTATGGCAGTATAACAAAACTTGTTTCTTTGGGCAATGCATTATTTGTTGTATTTTAGCATGGTATTATGGTATTACCTGTTAATACAACGCCGTAGTCAGAAAATGAAAGTTCTCCTTACTTAGCGTTTAAATCAATATTACCCACTAATGGTGTTGTCATAAATGATATGTACGGTTCAATGTGGAAAGACTCTGTAATCAAATCAGAATAGAGTAATTTGGTTTATGGTGTCGATACTGTTGCTAAAAAAATATGGAGAGCATCTGCCCAAGGGATAGAATTAATTTCCGATCATAAGATTTAGAAATTTTTAAATGATTACTTGAAATTATCTGAGTTTGACTATTAGGAATATCTGGGACACATTAATGTTAAAACACATTATAACGCATTTAAAAAGGATATAATGTTCACTTTCTATAAGGATACTCCTACTAAGTATGAACTCACTGAAGAGCAGAAAAATGCTATTATAGAGGACTTCTTAGAAGATAAGGTTTGCTATTAGGGGCCTAGTTCTTAGAATTTTCCTGAAACCGCAATTAATAAAAATTCTATTAAAATTGAGCATGCTTCCGACCATATCAAATTGATTTATGAGCAAGTAAATGAAATCAAATAGGGTAAGGTTACTTTAAATACAACAATGTGGTCTGTACCAGGGAAACCTGCAGGCACTCGTTCTCAATAGTTATTTTATCATTCTGAATACGATAAAAACAATGAACTTTTCAAATTATTGTGTACCGGAGGTTCTATTATAACTTTTGTTCCTAATAAAGGATATAAAGTAACGGAAATAATTACTAATAAAAATACTGGCACTAAATTCTAGGGATTTGGGAAGAGTAATGCTCGTCGTAAAAGTATTGGAAATATCGGAAGTATTGGAACAGTATATGAAAAAGTAACTTGGTATAATTCAAATATTTTTACATTAGAAAACTTAACACTTCCCTCAATGGGCGGAACTGTAAAATTTGAAACGACTGAAACAGAGGGTAATATTTTTTATGCAAGTAAATTTGAAAAGAAAGAGCAAAGATACTATTCAAGGAAAGGGTTTGTCTATTCCTATGATAACAAACCGATAACTTCTATAAGGCCTGTTGAGTGGAAAAAAGGAATGACTTGGTCGTTGTGTTATAATGAAGAAACTCAAAAGTTTGTAACTTTTTATGATTGGACTCCTTTGTAGTCTGCAAATATAGACAATATTTATTTTAGTTTCGACAAAGATGCTATGGAAAACACCTTGAGTCCAGACCCCGATAAGTAGTCTATTGAACAGATAATTCCTTAGTTGAAACAGTATAATAAAACTAGTGAGAATTCTTCATTTACTTTAGTGCAAGATGAGGATGATGGTATAGAGAAATAGAAACAATATAAAATAAACAAATCTGCTATAGACAGGGCTTTTTCAAATTCTTCTATAGAATATTGCAGATAGTGTATAAAAACCTCTGATATACAAAGTAAAATTGTATGGACACAGGATTTACATGATGGTAAAGTGTTGTGTTTTTATACAAATACAACAGCAGAAGTTATAATACCGCCACAAGGAGTTAAACATATTGCTTTGTGTTATTCAAAACCTTCTTCTGGCAATTCTGTTGAATATATAGTAGATTCCGCCATAGCTTAGAACTATATATGTCATTTAATTTATAAGACTGATTCTAAAGTTGGTCAAAGTACTATAGAGGTATATAGTTATGACTATTTGTCTATTAGTGATCCTCATATCGTTAAGTCTAAAGAGGTCAAAAAAGGAGACTTTAATTATTATGAGTATAGAGATTCTAATGCCAATACAATGGAGCTCTGGAAACACGGACAAGCCGGTTTATATGACAATCAAGGAAAAATCAAACCCACTAATTGGTATGGAAAGCCTCATGAGTTCAATTTCGAGTTTATTGTTAATCATACACCGGAAATACAAAAGATTTTCAATAATCTAATGATTATTTCAAATAAAACTGCTCCTAAAAAGTTTGAATATGAAGTTGTAGGAGAAGGTTATGATTGGTACATTTATAAGGCTGTTATAGGCTGGATAAATATCCATAAGGATGACCTGTTCAATGGTAACTTAGATGATGGGTACAAGTTCGTTTTAACTACTTCTTATAAAGAATTGAGAGATACTTATGAAGATTTCCCTGAGTTATTCAATTTTAAAGATGATGCGATAATAACAAAACTACCCTATCTACAGTTACAATTAACCGACTAGGATGGGTTGTTCTACGACAGTGATAAAGATTTAAGTTACTGGGAAAGTAAACACCCTAATAATACAACAAAAGAAAATAACTATAGTCTTAATTCCTCTGAAACGTGTCTTATTGAAGACGATTAGCTATCAGAATATAAACTCCATACCGAATCTCTTGCCAACGATATGAAAAAATATGGACGTGTTCGTGGAAATATGGAGTATTTAGAGGATCTTTGGAAAATAGAAATTCGCCCAGTTAATTTTAGATATGTCTATTTAGATGAAAATAAACAATAGTTACTGTTTTCTTAGTATCAAGAAATGAGGCATCGGGATAAATTTATAAGAGTTAAAGTTAGGTATGATGGTGAAGATTTAGCTTTAATTCAAACTATTGCGACTTATTTCGATTATAGTTATGCTTAATTTTGAGTAATAAAAATAAACAGTGAATTAACTTAATAGATTTAATATTTTCATAATTGTTATTTTTAATTAGATTAAAATAATATTATTAGTATAATTAAATCTATTAAAATTAATAACGTTATAGTAATTTTAAATTATGAAATTTAGTAAGAAAATTCTTTTCGCTCAAGAAGGTGCGGCAATGCCTGCTCCAGAAGAGCAAGGTGCTCCTGCACCTGAACAAGGTGCTCCTGCTCCCGAAGGTTAGGGTGCTCCGCAAGATGGTAATCCCGAACAGCAATTACAGCAAATGGCTGGACAGCTTTTGGATATGTTAATGCAACAAGTTGGTGATCCTCAAGCAGTTATGGCAATTCTCCAAATGGCAGAGGAAATGCTCGCTCAAGCAGCACAGCCTCAGGCTCCTGTAATGCAACGTCGTGGGGGACGATTGATACGAGTTAAATAAAAAGTTACCTTAAAGGGAGGGGGTTTAAACCTCCTCCCTTAATTTTTTTTAATATGCTATGATAGAACAAATACAAAAATTTCAAAACTCCGGAAGAGTGAAAAGACGCGAATTAGCTGAAAAACAAGCGGCTTTTAACGCAGCTTATGCAGCTGCAACACCTGAACAGCAATAGCAGGTGGATGCTTATATGCAATCTACTCGTAATTATTCCAGTGCTAATCCTGCTACTAACAGCAATGCTAGACGATATGCTGCAGACGCTTATGATATTGCTACTAAAATACTAAATGGTGAACAGGTTCAGGGGGCAGGCACTCCTACTGATGTTACCAGTGCTTATAATGTATATTCTCAGTTTAAAGCACATAATGCAAAAAAAGCAGCAAAAGCACCATCTTCTACAGAGTCTGGTGGTCAAAAATACTATCGCTATAATTGGTCTAAAGGACTCGATTCTGATTGGCTTAGTGATGATGATACATTAGAACAAAGAATGAGTGCTTTTGCACAAACGCTACGAGACAATATTAATTCTGCCAAGAATTCAGGCAGAACTGTTTTAGGTATCGATGATACTGCAATGTCTAATGCCCTTGCTCTTTTAAATAAAGAGACTTGGACAAAAGATGATATGAAAACACTCCGCCGCGCCGCACAATATGCAGGTGTCGACGCTGCTGCTTTTAAATCTTATTTTGGTGATTTAATGCCAAAAAGCAGTGCTCAAGATAAAGCTAAAAGAGAATTATTATCTTAGGGTTATACCGAGATCGATTTGAATACAGATGTTAATTCTTCTGAATGGTTACGTAATTATGCAAAAACACATAATTACCATTTTATGCGTGATAAAGAAGGAAACATTAAAATATTTGATAATAGTTATACTAATCCTATTACTGGAATTCTTGACTATAATTATAATTCAGATGATGAAGGGGTTGAAGGAAAAGGATATGGACACGCATTAATTTCAGACGAGAATGGTAATACTTTCTTTGGGGATTCTTCTCAAATAGGAAAAAATAGTCCCTTCGCATCATTATGGAACACGCGCCTTGCTGCAGATAGGGCAAAACGTGATCGTCTTTATTTTGATATTGATTACAATGTTTTTGCAGACGATTCAGATTCTCCTTATTTACAAGCCCTCGAAACAAAATTTGGTAATTTTAAAGGATCTGATGTTTCCTCCTTATTTTAGGGAGATGATAAAATATTTGTAACGAGTAAAGATAAAGTAAATCCTTACTACACTAAAAATTCTATTTTTGGAGGAATTAAATTTAATAATAATGCGGAGTTTTATAAAGTTGGAGAGGATGGAAAAATTGATAAAGTATCTTGGGATGAACTAAAGCCTTTATATAATAGTAATGGTTGGGAAGGGGAAACTGAGGAACAGTTGGGTAAAAAAATTGATCTTACTTCAAAATTAGATGCAGATACCACTACTTTTGATGATACTATGGACATGGGTGGGCGTTCTGTGTGGGATGCTACAAAAGATAATTTTGGTTTTGGGGGACAATGGTGGCACGCTCTTACATCTTTGGTACCTGGAGCTATACCTATAAGGTATGCTTCTTATGATAATGTAAATGAAGACAGAATTGGTTTTATTCATAATTTATTAAACGCTGTAAGAAATAAAGGACAGGGGGAATTGCACACAAAATTAAGTGGTGTGTCTGGAAATGCTGATCTTTTGAGTAAACTAAAATATAATGAAAAGAAAGCATATTATGTAAAAGGACTTTACGATATGTTTAAAAATGATCCTTCTTTATGGGAAGAATTGAGCCCTGAGGAAAAAGCTACTTTTAAAGCTATGGAGCGAGAATATAATAAAATAAAGAAAAATGGAGGAGTTTTAAAAGCGGCTAAAGGAACTGTACTGACAATGGACGGAGAAGTGCTTGAAGACCTTCCATTTGAAAACCCCTCAAAAACAAAAAGTAATGCAGATTTAGCTAAGCTGAGAGCACGCTACGAAGAGTCAAATGAAAAAGGATACGGTGATAACTTATATCGGATGGATGCAGCGCAGGAAAAAGTATTTAAAGGTAATACTGCAATGACTACTGCTGATATAATGAGACTCACTACTATGGCTCAAGATGTTGCTTCTATTGTTGCTTCTTTTGTTCCAGGAGTTGGTACAGGAGTTGCTGCAGGATTAGGGGTAACTTCAACTCTTACTGATCTTGGTGCTGACATAATTGATCCTCAAGTATCTGCAGGAGAGGCCGCTAAAAATGCAGTAGTTAATGCTGGTTTTGCTGCTTTAGGTATAATTCCTGGTGTAAAGATGGGAAAAGTGGCTAAAACATTAATAAAGTGGGTACCTAAAATTATGACTGTTGCTGCTGGAATGGGTATCGCAATGGATGAGTCAACTCAAAATACTTTTAAAAAATTAGGCGATGGAACACAAAAATTAAATCGGGAAGACTGGAAAAATATTTCACATGTCCTCTCTCTTATAGCTGGTGGAACTAGAGGAGTAAAAGGAGATATTGCTTCTTATAAAGCTAAAAAAATTGGAACTATTGCTAAAGATAATGTCGTTATTAAAGGTGTAAAAGATCCTGTTACTGGTAACGATTTACAGTTACCAAAGAAAACAATTGAATCTATCAATAAAGATTTAAAAGGTGCTAAAACTATAGACGAAGCAGAAGCTAAATTATTAGGATTAAAAAATGAACAAGGTTAGCCTGTGTTTACAAAAGAATAGGTAGGGGACCTTTTAAAAGAAAATAATTGGATTAAAGGTAAAGTAGGTCAAAAGTTTCAAATTGATACAGAAAAAATTTCAGAAACAGCTAATGAAGAGGCTATTTCTGGACAATATGATAAAATTCGACAACTTTGGGATAAAGACGCAGATGCCATTGCAAGACAGCAGCAATCCTCTTCAGGGCGTGCTGCAATTTGGTTTGCTAATAAATTTGGTGGTGGTGCTTATGGAGCCAACCAACGTGCACTTTTGAGTAATGATGATACCAGAGGTGTTGTAAATCAAGCTTTAGAATATCAAGGTGTTTATAATCCTATGATCGATTGGAAATCTTTACGAAACGGAGCTAGTACTAAAATGCATGAAGCAGGTCCCAAATCTATAGATTAGCAATAGCGTGCATTTGATGCTGAAATCGGAAGAGAAAATGTATCTGATGAATTAAATAATAAATTTTCAGGTAATTAGAGAACATTATCTTTTAAAAAGTATTTAGATTTGAGAAGGCGTGCAGAACGTTATGGACAAATAAAAATTGATAATGGGGATAATTTTAAACAATTTTTAATTTCTCTTATACAAAATTAGCCCGAAAGATATAAACAACTTCTTACAAATCACAATTGGATGAGTTAGGCCAAGGAAGCATATCAATTTAAATTAGGAGGATTTATTAATTATAAAAAATTAAGAAAATGATTACCAAAAATAAACAAATCAACCCTAGATCATCTAGGGTTGATTTTTCCCATTTAAGAAAATATGGACTAGGTGGTATAACTAAATATGAAGAGCCTGTTCATGGTATTACATATCGTGAGGGAACTTCATGGCAAGGGGACGTTTTTTCTAAATTTAAGGATAGTCTGTTAGCAATTCTTGGTGACCCTAATGCTACTCCAGAACAAAAGTAGCAAGCTGTTGCAGCAATTAACGAAATGCAAAATGCTTATGCTGCTATTAGACAAGCTCATCCTAATTTGGATAAGGTGACATTCGACAATGAGGTAAAAAAATATCAACAGTCTATTATAGATAAGTATAATTTCGTAAATACTAAAGGTATTGCTAACGGGCTTTCTTCAACAACAAACCGTTATGTTTTTGGGCAAACTGATCCAAATAAAAGAATTTCTCAAGATAAAGCGGGAGAAAATGGAACGTGGGGAACAGATGGTTTGTATGGAGGGCAGACTCAAGACCGAACTTTATTAGGTTATGAGGGAGACTGGGACGAAACATCTCCGGAATATCAGGCGTGGCAAAAACAATTAAATCAATATGGCTTGGAAACCTATAAAGGAGAAAATGGGGCATACCTACTAAGAGAGAAAACGGCTGCAACTCCTACTCCTGCAACTCCTACTCCTGCAACTCCTACTCCTGCAACTCCTGCACAAGAAGAATCTGGAAATCCTGAAGATGGCCCTAAAAGTCCTTATGAAGCTCTTACTTTTCAAAAGCCACCAGAATTTAAAAAAGGTGTTTTTGATTCTCCAATATAGAACGCAGTAACTGCTGCTAATACTATTGGGGCTGCTCAAAGATCATATGATCTGGCAATGCAGAAAAAAGTGGCCTTACCGGAAGCTACTTATCAACAATATGCAGTAACTGATAATTGGTTAGGACAGCAGAATGCTGCTAATCAAGCTGCTGAAATGAGAAGTGCGGGTGCTCGATTATAGGGGTCTTCGGCAGAAGATAATACAACTACTGCATTGCGTGCAGAAGAATTAGCACAAAAATACGAACAACAGGGGCAAGAAGATAAAAATTATGCTTATAATAAATCAATACAAGAGGCCACTAATGTTGCTAATGCTAATAATGCCGAGTCTGTAGATATTGCAAATCGAAGAAAATCTATTTTAACTGAGGATTGGAATAGACGTATTAATGCAAAAGATGCATTGCAAGAGACTATTGCAACTACTTTGAATGATATGCATTAGAAGAATACTGCTGATTGGAAATCTTTTAATGCTTAGGAAAATAAACGTTACGATTAGTATATCAATAATCTCAATTAGTATGATGCAAACATTGCTGACCAAAAAGCAAAACAAGGATATATGGACTTATATTAGCATCCAGAAAATTCTAATGCTTTTAAAACTGCTTATGGTACTATTTATAACGCGTGGAAAGACCCTGCTAACTCAAATTAGGCTTTTGATATATTATTTACAAAAGAAGACGGGTCAGAATTATCTGAAGAAGAAAAAAGAAGGAATGTGTTGGCTTACTTACAACAACATCCTGAAGTTGCTGAAGCAACGGCTTTTAATAACGGATATAATGCTGAGCTTGATTAGGCTTATACAGATTATGATGCTAAAAGATAGGAAATTTAGAATCAGTTATAGTATGCTAGTATAGGAATACCAAATTCTTATAGCGCGTTTAACTGGAATCCTTACCAATCCAATGTCCAACGAGTATAGTTTGAAAAATCTGGTGGGCGTGTTTCGAGAAAAGTTAATGATCGGATGTACCGTTACTTAGAACATAATCGTAAAGTAAATCAAGAAATTGCTGATTATTCGTTAAAAGCAGGTAAAATGCTACAAGATCAATTAAATAAACGTTTGGATCAATTAGATAGAGAAACGCTATTACTTTTAAGAAAAATATTTAAATGAAAAAATTTCAACTTGGTGGAAATATATATGCTAGAGAATGGGCTAACGATTGGTATTAGACCCGTTCTTTAGATACAACAACGTCTGCAAGCAGTTCTTCTAATGAAGGGCTGCTTTCAGATAGTTTACTAAAAGACTTGCGTGGAAACGGTATTCCTGTGGATTATGATGCTTTTATGAGCCAAGTTGGAGATATAGAGCATCGATTGTCAATGGGTTTACCTGTTTCTCCACGTAAAATTAGAGAAATTGAAACAAAAGCAAATCGCGTAATTCAATAGAACAATTACCTTAAAAAAGCTGAAGAGTAGGCCTCTAAAAATAATGCTCTAGGTGAAGTTGCTGTTGGAAATAGAGGACAACTTTATACATTGACTGAAAAAGGCGATATAAAATAGGTATCTTTACAAGATTACGATTATGAAAAAAATGGTCCTGCATTAACAGTTAATGAATTATTGGAAAACAGGAAATTTAATCCTTCTCAGGCATTTGATACCACATTAACGCAAACTATTGGAAATAGCATAGGAATGTAGAATATCAATGACTATATTATGTAGATTATTTCTAAAGTTGGTTCTGCTCAAACTGCACAAGAAGCTTATATTGATTTAGCTTCTTATGTTGGCAGAGAAGCTGCTAAAAAACCTAGTGAACAGGAGTTACTTAATTTACAAGCTTTGTATTAGGCAGTTTCTCAAGTAGGTCCCGATGCGATATTTAAAAGCAAAGAAGTGCGCGAATCGAAAAATTTACAGGATGCCTTTAAATATATTCAATCGGTTCTTCCTAGAAATATGCAAGTTCAGTTACAAGGAAGATATGTTGCTGCGGGAGGTGATTTAAAGGACTCTGCGGGATATATTCAAAACTTAATCTCACAATCATTATATGCAACTAATGATACTAAAGTCTAGTCTTCTCTTGATTTTGATGCTGCTATTAATAAAGCAGCAGGAACAAAAGCAGGAGCTTCTGATAAAACTTATGCTTTAACAGGCTTAGAGTAGTTAATACAAGGAACTCTGGGGTAGAGAGATTATAATATTGTTAGTAAAAATAATTCCGGATTATAGTTAACTTTGCACGGTTCTGGTATGGGTAAATTAACAGATACAAAAAATGATATTGTTAATATGTCTGTACTAAGTAGCGCTTTAAATTCAGGTTTAGGTGCCTTGATTGATCAAAATAATATATACTTTGGAGACCAGAAAATTTCCCCAATGGCACTAGATAACTTTATTTATGATGGCGCAGATGTTGTAAATATTTGGGCACCTGTAAACGCTTCAGGTAATATTGATTTTGCAAAATTGTCTCAATTTGAAGAATTAAAACAAAAGATTAAATCGAATCCAAATCTAACAAAATAGGATATTGCTCAATTGATGCAGGAGATAGGATTAAATGGGACTCTTGATCAAAATGGTAATTTTATTGGACAGGATCCGAATATGTAGTAGTTTATTGTTTTCACAGGACTGACTTCCGACGAAGTTATAGACAATGATGAAAATGACTTTTCTTATAAATTGACAGGTCAGGATAAAAAGCTTACTTTAGATAAAATAAAATAGATTTATGCAATATCTAATAAGGGACTCAAGGGACAACAATAGAAAAAATTCCCAACTGGCTGGTTTGACTGGTCAACGGATATAATAGCTGCTCCAATATTTATGAAAGTGGGCGATACCGCAAGATTTGATGCTGGGACTATTGCTGGAAACGGATTTAGAATTCCACAAATGTCGTATGCACAGGCAATAGCTAAAGATTAGGCAATACAAGTTCAAAAACCTTCCTCTAGTATATTATGATAAATGATAATTTGAAAGAAAATGATATTTTAATATCAACATTAATAAACCCTTAGGCCAATGTGAATGATTTGGTGCAATCTGGTATTAATGCAACAAATACTCAATTATTAACTCCTGAGGAGTATAAATCTTCTGATTTTATTAAAAATGCTTTTACAAGAGAAGATGGAAAATTCGATGATGAGCTTTTCGCTAAAGCTTACACTAAAGCGGCAGAAGACTATACTAATCTAACATCTGAGAAATTTTTAAACGATTTCAATTAGTTTATAGAGTATAATCCTAATGATATTTACGCTGCAGACAACGCTAAACGTAAAACACCAGATTATTAGATATCAAGAGTAAGTAATCCGTATGAATCAATAACAGGTATTAGGACACTACTTGGAACTGTAGAATCCGATAAAAGTGTTAGAGAATTAGCACAAAAGAATAAAATATATGATAGTGAAACAGGATAGTATCTTGATAAATCTGCAGAAGATCTAGGTTTGATAGGTGGTTTGTTTTCTAAACCACTTGTATATGCAAAATGGCATGAAGATGGTGAACATGTAGATCCTATTACAGGTCGCACGGTTTAGCATAAAAAAGGAGAGTATAGAGTAAATGATGATGGAAAGTTTTTTACCGAAACTATTGGAAAAAAACAGGGGTACGATGAAGAATTTGTTGCTTTATCTGATATATTAACGAAAGAGGATTCTTGGCTTAATAAAATCGATTTCTTTGATTCAGATGACAAAGAAAAATCTGTTGCTGGCACTATTGCCAAAACGGCTGCATCGATTGCACCTTATTTAATTCCTGGAGTTAATACTGTTTGGGGAGCAATTTCCGGAGCCTTATTAACCGCTCAGGTTTTCCCGACTTTTGCAAAAGCTTTAGAGGGCATGGTGGTAGGAGATAAGACCACAGGTTTTACAGATACTATGAGCGCAATGGAAAACTATTTTGCTCGGTTTGATAATAGTATATCTGATGAGGGACAGCAAAAGACTTTTGGTATTGAGCAATTGGGGCAGACAGTTAGTGATATTTTTGGGCAATTATATCAAATGCGTGCTGCTGCCAGCTTATCAAAATTGACAAAATGGGATTGGGCTAGTGCTAATGAAAAAGCATATAAAAATTTTACAGAGCATCACAAAGACGAATTGGTAAACTTGATTCAAAATGGTGCTATAAAACCAACAAAAGAAGGAATTCAATCATTTTGGAAAGATATAGCTGCGCAAACACCTGAGTTAAAGGCTCTAATTGAAAAGCAAAGTAAATTATCAAGGGGATTATCTATGGGGTACATGGCTATGTAGACAGCCTCTGATGTATATAAAGAAGCACTTGAAGGGGGGTATGATAGAAGAACTGCAGGGGCTGCCACATTAGCTGCTGTCCTTTCGTAGTATTATATGATGAATACTCTGGATGATCGTATTTCTTCTTGGTTCTTGGATTCTGTTGTTGGATATCACGCATTTGACAATAGAAAAATAATTCAAGATTCCTTAAAGCCTTTGTGGGATAGAATTTCAAAAAGTGTAAATGCTATACCGGGAATGACAAAAGAAACAAAACAAAAATCTTTTGCTAGTATTTTTGATAAGGTTAAAGAAGGAGTCAAAAACGGATATTATAGTATATTGGACGGAACTTCTGAATTTTGGTCACGATCTATTGCTGAAGGTGTTGAGGAAATTTCTGAAGAGGTCATGATGGATGCTACAAAAGGGGCCTTTGATGCACTTTCTTATTTTGGTTTTTTAGGAGACAAAAATAAGAACGCATCCTTTAATACAATTGAAAACACCTTTTCTAAAGAAGGTCTTATAAGATATACACAAAATGCATTAGGTGGTTTCTTAGGAGGAGGGCTGTTCCATTTACAACAGAACTACATTGAACCATTTTTTAGAGGAGAAAAAATTCCTAAGGCGACAACAATAGATTTAATTAAAGGAATTCAAAATGGAGAGGCCGAACACTATAAAGAACTGGCAAGACAATTAGGAAAAAGAGATAGTTTTGTTGGAAGTTCAACTATAGAAAAAGACGGTGAAGTATTTAATGTTACTCCCAGAAACGAAAAAACTAGAGGAGAAGTTATTTCAGATGCTGTTATTCAACATATTGAGTATCTTCAAGGTGTGCTTAATCAATATGATGCTGATTTGACACCGGATGAATTAATAAGCAAGGTTATTAAAGATCGGCAAATTCTAAGCGCAATAAAGGACTCAGATATTAATAATTTAATTTTAGATGATTTTGACTCTGCTGTTGCTGATTTATCTAAATTTAAAGAAAAAGTAGATTCATTAAGTAGTAATGAAAAACGAACCCCGGATCAAGAAAAAGAGCTTAAAAAACTCTAGTAGCAACTCAGTGATGTAAATAAAGAAGTACAGAGTTTTTTAAACGGGGAAAAAGAAGAATACTATTTAAAAGCAGCTCTTGCTTATTTAAACCCATCTATAAGAGACGGTTTGACAGCAATTTCATTATATCAATATGCTAAAAATAAAACGGGACTCGACTGGGATGCAATAACAGATAAAGAGGCTATTACAAATGAGTGGAAATAGTGGATGGATTCTTCAGATAAAAAGCAGCAAATAAAACAGTTAGTTGATGCTATGGACTCTTTGGAGCCAACATTTTCTCCAGCGTTTAAAGAGTATGCTGCTCGTTATGCTGATGTTCGGGAAAATAGTTTTGAATAGATATTATCTGAAAGTAATTTTAATTTATCTGATTTACTAAAAGAAGGAAATTTTAATACTCTTTTACAATTAAGCCAAGTTGAAAACAATAATGGTTTGAAAGGGGCTACTTTAGAAGATATATTAAAAATTTCTGCAGAACAAATTATCGATCCTATAGTTAAACAAATAGAGTCTGCTAATCCGGATCTATTTAAAGCTCTCGCTGAGGCAGGAAATGTAACGCAAGAAAACTTAGCAAAGAGCTTTTCTTCCATGCTTGTGAACAGACTTAATTCTTTTCCAATAGAATAGTGGAATTCTACTCGAATAGATACAATAGTAAAACAATTGCTTGAATCTCTAAAGGAAGTTGCTAGTCAAGACGGTGTAATTATTGATACATCCTCTTATATTACTCCTCAAGGAATACTGGAAAACCTTTCTTAGCAGGCTCTCAAAAAATATCTAGAAAAACAAGATACTATTGATAATGAGTTACTAAAAAGATTAAAAAAAGATATTTCTAAAAATTTTATTGATAAAGCACTTTTTAATCGGCTAAGTAATACTTTTGATTAGAGTATGGCCGATACTATATATAATGTGTTACCGGAAGAATATTAGGATGAAGATTTGCAATTTTATTTATTTCCCAATGAAATAAGTAATATAAGAAATATCATATTGGATTCTATTTCTAAGGGATATTCTGAAAAAGATTTTCAAAAACGACTGTCGGATGCTCTATACGAGTCACTATTAACAAAAGACTTCTCTGGTGAAACTATAATAAAAGATACAGTAACCAGCAATGAAGGTGTTGTTAGAAGTGCTATTGAGAATTTTGTAAAAGATTTTATGTCACAAGAGTCTGCTTTTTCAGATATAAAATTTTTGGATAATCTTAATCAAAAACCGTTAAAGAGTAACCCTTTATTTGATTTATTGAGGGATCTCTCCTTACAATTAAATGATTCAGTAAAAACAACTATATTTGATTTACTAGAATCTGAATCCAAGACTTTAGAAGGAGTTACAGATATATCTCAATATGTTAAAATGCCGGATGTTGTTGAGCAGATTAAAAATGCTAAAAATATTTTGAAATTGGCAAAATGTATACTGGCTGGGATGGAGGATAATTCTCAAAATCCAGGAAAGTTATTCAGTTACAATAGCCAAGTAAAAAAATTTCTTGAGTAGTTTAAGGAAGGCAAGGGTGCAGATAAATATGCAACACTTGATACCAAAGATATTTATACAATTGCTTCTGACATTGATCTATTACTATCAAAATTAGATTTTATTGAGAGATTATCTGAAATGAATACAGAAACTTCTGTAATGGAGGATAATACAACTAGAGCCAAATATAATTAGATCTTAATAGACTACTTAAAAACAAACGCTTCTAAATTGTAGGTTAAAGGAGTCTCTATTATTACGCCTGAGGATCTCAATCAACTTGAAGATGATTCAGTTCCTGAGCATGTTAAATTGGGAAGACTTGAACACTCAGCATATGTTAATTTTAGTAAAATTTTACAAAAAGGAACATCTGTAACTGAAGCAATTACAACACTGCTTGATAATCTTGGTATAGATGCTAAGAAAATATGTGATAACTCTTTAGAAAGTTGTGTTTTAAATAAAAATATTAAGTCATTAACCGATTACGATATTGCAACATGGTTTGCTACTATTCTTGGGAGTGATTCTAATGATTATTATTATAAATATAATCAGTATTTATAGAATACAACAAATAATGAAATTGTTCCATTGTTTATTCAAGAGTTGAATACACATGTTGCATATTCTGCCCTTACCGATGAGAATGGGGTGCATAATGCTATAGAATAGTATATTATTTCAAAAGGAGGGGGATACCCTGCAGATACTAAACATTTTGTTTTTATAGACGGTGTTTCTGGTTCAGGAAAAACTACTGCTATTGCAAAATTATTAGTTTCTTTTATAAACGAAAAAGATATTATTGTAGCAGCTCCAAACAACGATAATGTATCACATACAGGGCAAGCTTAGAAGCTAAAAGACTCTTTGGGATTAACTATAGAAAATGATAAAATTCTTGATAAAGAACATTTACTTAAAATGTTTCTTACTGATTCTGCCTATACAAAATTGTAGGCAGATTCGTTATAGTCCCATCCTAAAAGTGATTCTTTTATTTAGCGAAAAGCTGTTGGAAATGCTGCTTATATGTGCTTGTCAGACAATGTGTAGGACTCGGTTTTCAGAACAAACATCGAAGCTCCAAAAATTATTGTAATTGATGAGATTACGCACTTTAATACAGCAGAATTACAAATTTTGGAAAGGGCTGCTGAAAAATATAATTTTAAAATTATATCATTGGGAGATACTTACCAAGAATCAGCTACTCTTGCCGGAATAGAGTCTCATATTGATCAAATATTTGTCTGGAAAGGTCCCCGGTTAGGAATTAGTACAAGACCTGCAAATACTAATAAAAAAGATAATGTAGATCGTTTTCAAGCTGCTTTAGACGCTTACTATAATGAACTTCGTAATTCGGGCAGCCAGTTAAAAGCCGAGGATGCTCTTAAAAACTATTTAACTCAGGCAGGCCTAACACTAAAATATTATGAAGATCCCTCTGGTATTTATGGAGATAAAATAATTGATAATATATCAGTAGAAGCTCTCAATAGAATACACTCTCAATTAAATGGAGAAAAGTTGTTAATAGTTACAGATTTAGACGATAGGGGGGAAATTAATGACCCTTCTTTTAAATCTATAATCGAATAGTCTAATTTACAACCATCTGACTATGAATTAAGATCTGGGGATAAGATAAATCCAAAAGCAGTGCAGGGTGCAGAAAGTAAATATTGCATAATAAATTTACCAAATTTAAATCGTGCCGGAAATCTTGCTGAAAAAATTAAGAAAATTTATACTTTTTTAACTAGATCACAAGAAGGAAGCCTACTTGTTCTACCTGATGCTATTAAAACTGAGTTAAATATAAGTAATATATTAACATAGAAACCTAGTATCTATAAATTACCTGGATAGACACAAAAAGATTCTATTATACAAGAAAGAATACAAAATTTAAAAGATATACTAGGTTCATTTACTCCTTAGCCGCAAGGAGTAAATCCACCAAATAATCCTAACCCGCCGACACCTTCTAATACTAATAGTAATACTAATAGTAATACTAATAGTAATACTAATAGTAATACTAATACTAATACTAATAATATACCTCAGGGAGCTGCACCTTAGACAACTAACACTTCTAGCAATAGCACTCCTGTCAGTAGTCCTGCTTCTGGGCCGACTGTAACAGCGCAGGCTCCTTCAGTAGTGCCTGTAATAGATGAAAACTCCCAAATAGAAAGTAGCTTATCACAATAGCCTCAAACTACTACTCAGCAGAAACCTAAAGTTTTAGCATACGGATTTTATAATCATTTAGGACTACGTTACTAGGAGGACGGTACTTTTGAGCAGTCAGAAGATTATGAAGGGATCTTACTTGATTTGGCATCACTTTCTCTTAAACATCCATTGAGTCTTGAGGACGTTAAAGGATATGTAGATTTAAAAAATATAATTTTACTTTATGGAAACCAACCTGAAATGCTTTAGGCATGCTTAAGTGATCCTGAAGAAAATAATAATTTGATCCATTTCTTAAGGACCTTAGGATATGGAGAAAATTCTCCTCTATCGGATGAGGATGTACTAAAAGAATTCAAAGCGTCTCTTTTTGTAGGTGATAGTTGTATTGTTGTAAAAAAGATGGACAGGACTATAGATATACCTGTTTTTAAATAGGGCTTTAATGAGAGCCTTACAATCGAAAATGGACACCCATTATCATTGCTTGCAAGACCCATAGTATTTGATATAAATGGAGAAGAGAGAGGTGTGCTTATGACAATAGGGTGCTTACCACAGAGTAAAACTTTACGAACAGCATCTAATGAATTTACTAGAACAGTTCTTGCAGATCAAGTGTAGGCTTTAGAGAACTCTTTGGGAGACAATTTATTTAAAGTATATGAGCTATCGGATGAAGATGTATAGATAGTTGGAACAACAGAAGGTAGATATGTGAAATCTAATGGGCAATTAACGTCTTTACAGAGCTTATTGAATGCAGGTGCTAAAATAAAAGAAGTTAAATTAATTACTGGTGTCACTGATGATAACAATGAATTTAAATTCATAAATTACGCAAAGCAATTTAATCCTAATATAGAAAAAGTTGCTTTTTTAAATGGAAAGTTTGCTTTATCTGGAAGATATATGGTACGCGTATCCTTTACGCCCCAAAATGTTAATTCTAAATCCGATAGTATTTTTATTGTTGATTTGAAACAAGTAGACCTACTACAAGCATTGCAACAATTTAAATAGATTGGAGTAGGATCTGGAGCACTGGCACAGAAAAGGAAACTGCTGCATGCCGATAGTTACAGTAATACTGTAATTTATTTATTGGATTAGTTATCTAAAGGAAGTAACAATATAAGTAATTATTTAAAAGCAACTCTTAAAAAATTCGTTAGTGATGTTTTATCTTAGAATCAAACATTACACGAAGATAGAATCAATTTGATCAATAATTTTATTGACACTAATCCTAATTTATCTCTTAATAAATTAAAAGATCTTTTTACACAGGATGATGCAATAGCGATTATGCTAACGGATTTAATTATTTAGGGTGTTGATGTAAACAAAGGACTAATAATTACTAAAAATGGTAATTTTAGTGCTCCTACGTTTAAGGCTTACTGTAATGTGCCTCCCTCTGGTATAATCGATCAGAATGGACTTTGCGATGTAGATATGGAAAATGTTTATGATAATCTTGTTTTAAAAGGTTATTATGAACAGCCTTTATTATCTTTGAATTTGGATAATATAACAGATGTGACAGAACTATTTCAGAATTCAAATGACATTGATATGGAAGAAGACGAATTAAATAATGAGCAGTCTACAAATGACAATGAGCCGGAGCAATCTTCGAGCCGACAAAATGATTCTTCGGAAATTTCTGAAGAGCAGACAAATCAAAATAGTACTCTAAAAGCATTTGAAAATCCTGGCGATCAAGCCGAGGCTATTATGTTAATCATTAGCAATGGATATGCCAACGATGCTGAAGAAGCACAAGAGCAATTATCAAAGTATTTAAATAATAATCCTTATGCAACGGTAGCCGATTTACAAGAAGCACTTGAAGAAGGATTCAATGAATCGGAGAATGACGATAATAATGTTGAATGCTAAATAATATAAAAATTTATGGCAAATAATTGTAAAATAGTAAATAAATATATTTCTTCATTACGCAAAAGACTAACATAGTTTGCTGCAACGGTTGACCCGAGTTCTCCGGATTATTAGGAAGAATTAAATAGGATTAAATTAGAGTATTTGGGGCTAGGTGCAAAAGTATCCGAAGAGGAATTTAATAATATACAACAGGAGATTTTACATACATCGACGATTAAAAAAGAAGAAGATAAAGCAATTCTCCAATTACAAAACCCCTCGTTGGATTTCTAGAACATGTCTAAATTGTATTTAAATGCCTCTTCTACATATGGAATCATGAAACATTTATTTACATCAAAAATGTTTAAAGCCTTATTTATAGACACTACTAATTATGGTGAAGAGGGAAATAAATATGTTGCAAGAATTCCTTAGACGGGGCAAGACATTAATTAGAATATTGCAAAAGTTAAAAATGAGTTAATATCAAACATCTGCAATTATTTTGAAATTGACTTGCCTACACCTATATTTGAAATTCGTGGTAAAGAAATAAAAGTTAATGGAGGAGCATATAAAAATATTTTACAAGATTCCAAAATAGTTAATTTTTTATAGACTATAAACGAGAATTTACCTACTCTTTCTAAAGAGTACACCTTGATTCATAGTTCGTTGTTTATATTAAATAATTTTGATTCTTTGGTGGGAGAGTTTTTACCAAAAATAATTTCAAACGATTCGAGTTTAGCAGGAGATATCACTCATACTCAATATGTTGTAGAAACCGAAGGAAATGCTCCTTCTATTTGGAGTTCTGACGATTTATCAACTTATGGATCTGATTTATATGCTTCAAATCTTGGAAAATTTATTTTAAGTAATATTCAAAAAGTTGATTCTAATTTGCAACCAATTGAAGGTTCATATATGCAATCACAAGATGCTTTTGTTTTGGCTTCCCTCTTACGGGAAGCCGAAACAGAGTATCATGTTCGGAAATTAAGTTTTCCTGGACACCCCTATAATCCTAATTTGTATTTTAAAAATAATCTGACAGAAGCAACAGAAGTTTTGCTTTAGGCAGGTATTGAAGGGCAACTTGAATCTTTGAAAAATTTTAAAAAAGAAATATACCCTGTATATAAATGGCTATTTTTATCAGATACAGACTCTTTTGATGTTTAGAAAATATACAAAGATTTTTATATGTAGAATTAGAATATGTCTAATCCTGCAAGCATATTAAATCTTGAGAATGTTCTCTGTGCGGAAATTTATAAAAATGCTGTTCCTGTTTATATAGAAATGACAACTAGTTCGAAATTAACTTCGAAAGACTAGCTGCCTGTTCGATTAATTAATGCTTCTCACACGTTTCGAGGAACTGCTTATATTAGAAATATATTACATGCTGCACTTTCAGACGTTGCTCAACTAGATGTTAAAGACAGAAATAAGATTTTAACTGGACAAATACCAAAAGAAGCAATACGTAGAAAATCTATAAGTGATCTGTTATCTGATAACACAAACGATTCTAAGGAATTCTTAAAAGTTTTTGAATAGCTTTTTGGTGTACCTTTAACTAAGGATTTTATTCAAAGAATTAATGCTTCCAATAAAAAAGCCGTAATTGAAAATGTTATTTTTAAAATAGCAGAAATATTTCCTCGAATTGCAAAAAGTTCAGAAGCCGAAAGAGATATCGAAATAGAACAAGCTTTAAAAGATTCTTTTTTATCACCAAGGTCTTTCTATCGCGCTGATTTTGTTAATTTAACCCAAACAATAGCTGACTCCCGACAGGACTCCCCTATAACAATCATTAAAAATGCAGAAGGGAAATCTATTCCAATTTTTCGATTAGAGTCCACTCTTTTTGAGGACCAGTATCTTATTCATAATTTGAAAAAGAATGCTAAAAATAGAGCATTTAGAAATTTTTTAATTGGAAATCCTCATGTCTTATCGAATGTTAATAATCCTTCTGCAAAAGGACAAGTCATAAAAAATATTGCTTATTAGGGAACTACTGGACTCCGATTAGAAACCATTTCAGACAAACGTGTAAATCCTGCAAACAATTCTTCCATGCAAGAAGCTTATATTAATTCTTTTATTGGAGATTTTCTAGGATTGGGAAGTTTGAAGGATGGTCATATTCTATCTGTGCAATTAATGACTTTATCAGATAAATCATCTATTTTTACTAAATTAATTAATTTGGATGCTATTGTTGATAGTATCGGTTTGGGCGAAAGCAAAATAACTTTTAATAAAAGTTTAAATGATTTGTCAAACAGGGAATTGGAACAACTTTATTACTACTATAGAAAAAATCAAGTAGTAGATGAGATATTTCATATTATTACAACATATAATGAATTGTTTAATATGAATTTAGCAATTCCTGATTTAAATATTGAATTGGCTAACTCTGGAGAAATGTTACCAGAAACTTCCGATTTTATAAAGAACGCTTGGTAGGCTGTTAAGGACGAATTTAGAAATAGAGGACTAGACAAAAAAGGAGCTGCTGGAATTGAACAAACTTTAAGAGTTTATCTAGAGAATCATCCTGATTCAAATTTAAATTTAATCAGGGAACTTCATTACAGTTTCTATAAAGGTGTAACTACTTTGAATAAAAACATTTATTTACATTACAAACAAGTAAGATCAAAAAGGGCTTTTGATAATCAAATTAATGACTATGTAAATAAAAATTTTGCTTCTTAGGAATTATAGATGGTTAATGCTATAATTAAAAAGAACCCTGTGTTATCACAATTATTAAAAGACTATTGTGAACAACACAAATTAAGTTATAATGCTGATGCAGTAACTTATGATACACTTAAGCGAAAATTAATGTTTGAAGCATTCTTTAGATCCCAAATAATGGACTTACATTTTAAAGGGCCTCAAATGGATGTTGTTAAAAACATTAGAGACTACGATGAAGAAATTGATCCTGATGGTATGTCTGTTATTGAGGCAGATGCTCGTTTTAAAGCAGCAGGAAAAAGAACAGTTGATTTGCCGGGAACAAAATAGATGTTTGCTCAAGGATTAATAAACGGTGTTAGCCCTGAAATCAATGTTGCTCACATTGAAGAGCCAAAAGAAGAAGTGTGGTCACCTTCCGGATAGGTAGAATCAGGGCTAGAGATATTAAATGGTTCTGGACGAATTAGTTATATATATGCTATGATGGAGTCCGCCTCCATCCCAGGAGCACCTTTTAAAGGAGTAAACAGAAAAACTCTTGGAGAACATGTTGGAGATTATTCTTCAACATTATATAAATGGGCAGAATATTTAGTAAATAATTGGCACATGAGAAACTCCGAAAAAAGTGTTTACTCCTTGAGCGAACTAACTAGAAAAATGCACGATATTCCATTTAATGAAGAAATTGATTTAACTAAAAATTTATTTGGAAAACCATTTCAGCCAAAACAAGCAAATAACCGAAAACCTGTATATTTTGCAAAAGGACTGCACTATTACAGGCTTGATAATATGCAATATTTGGGAAATAATACTTATAATTTGTCTTATACTGAAGTGGACAAACATGGAGATGAATTGGTAGAACAGTATCGCAATGAAGATTTTTTACAAACACAAAATGTTCAAATTAACTCTCTGTGGGATTTATATAATGTTATTGGAGGAATTGAAAGTATGGAACTTTCCAATACAGGAGAATTAACATACTCTGATAATTCCTTAAATATGTTATATAATTATGTAATTAATGTTGGAAGTATTATAGATACTAATGCATCTTCTGAATTAAATCAGTCTACCGTGAGATAGCCTTTAAGAGAAAAATTCATTGCAGTTGCCGCTTCTGATTCTGGACTTAAGAGAGGAGTTACTAATTTAAATAATAAGAGTGTTTATACTGATAAGCATCTTCCTTTACTAACTTCAAAGGCTTCCACCTCTCTTTTTGGGGTACAAATGGATGTTTACCATCATGTTGATTAGGATTCTACGGCAACTGAGCCTACTTAGACATTAGCAGCATTAGCTACTAACGGTAACACTAGAGAAGAAGCTAATGAAGTTTATACTGCAATAGCTTCTATTATTTAGAATAATATGCGTGCTATATCAGTAGCTGCCAATATCGATTACAATGAAGAAAACGCATTTAAAATTGTTTAGGACTTAACCAAAGATATAATAAAAACTATTAACGAGAAAGGTACTGACTTGCAACAGGCTATTGTTGATTTGTGCTAGACTTACCTTGGTGTCGTAATTCCTATTTCCGATACTGCTTTTTATAATGCTTTTCATTCTTTTAATATTCAGCAATTAAATAAATTAGCGCTACGGCGAAAGTATTCAGGATTAGGAGGTGTACTAAATCCGTCAGGTAATACTTTTCAAGTATTTTCTATAGGCGGCCAAACTGTAACGTATGATGATCTCATAAATAAAGCACGAGAGTACTTTGAAGACGATAAAGATGCATTAGGAGATTTTTCAACAGGGACATTAGTGAATTTATATCTTGTAACTTAGAGCGATTACGGAAAAAATGAATTTGGTACTTCTGTAGATTTATTCGAGCACTTCGCCATTGATGCACTTCAAGGAATTGCTGGAATTGTAGCTCAAAATGCAGCATATAGAGAAACAGAATTTACAGATTTTTGGGACTTTGATGAAACTGTTGCTTGTTGTGGTCATAAAATACAATAGGGAATGGTGGAGCCATTAGATACAATATTCTATGCAAAAAATAATCATTACTATAAAACAGAATTAAACACAGCAGAAAAATATTTTAATTTTGTAAACGATCCTGAAATACAGGAAGTATACTTAGATATTACCACTCCCGCGGACTTAAAACCTTAGATAGTAAAATATAATTATGATGGGGAAACCCATTCTTTATATGATTCTGATGCGGGAGATTTAAGTTATATACTTACTTCTCTTTCGGACACTGACTTAGAAGAAGCTCTATAGGAAATGAATGAGCAAGGACTTCAAAATGAACAACTTTGTAAATTAAAATGATCATGACTTGTAATATATTAAAATCAGAAAATCAAAAATTAAAATAGAGTATTATGAGCAAAATTCCTCTTTTGCCAGAGGGAGTAGTCAATAATATTGTTGAATATGTAGAGAATGATATAGAAATAAATCCACTTACAGGAGATGAATCAAGTCTTTTTAAAGAATGTTTAAGATTAACGGATGGAGATTATGCATAGGCTGCACAAATAGCAGCCTATGCATATGACCCTTTGTGGGTAAATGAAGATGAATATGATTGGTATTACAATAAAGATACAACTGTTGTCAAAGATAAAGAGGGGATGCCAAAACTATTCTATCGCATTAATGGGAGAGCTTATAGTAATATCATTCCTGCAATTAACAGATCTATTCTAGAAAATCTAGCGTCACGTAAGTTATTAGGTTTTTAGGAAAAAGACTTTCTGACAAATTATACGTAGTTTCTTACAAATTTTACAGAAAATCCTGATTTTTATAAAGATGGGCGAGATTATAAATCTTTTTTTCCATATCCTTATTATTTTAATAATCTTTGTGAATTAAAAAGACTTGGTGTATTAGATAGTATGCCTAAAATAGAAGTTGGTTTTGTTTCCACCAACAATCCCACAAAAGTAATTACGGAAGGAACAATTTAGCCTATAACAGGAGATTATGAGTTTAAACACATTCAAACCATTACTCCTTCTAATATATATTCAAAAATCCTTAATTTATTTGATTCTTCTTATAAAGGCAGAGTTTAGTTATACTAGCACACTCCCGATAGACTTACAGCAACACTTCGATTTAATTATATTTGGGGTATCGGAACAGGCTTGACCATTAAGCCAACTGCTACGATCCGTTCATTAGCGTTAATAAAGAAATCAAATAGATTCATAGAAGCAAGAGACATATATGATATTTTGCATGAAAACTATCCATAGTTTTATAATATTTATGATAATAATGTTATTAGAGCGCGCGGATTTATCGCAGGTGCAGGATTATCTATATTAAAAAATACAGCCAAACGCAATAGCGATGTTAATAATGTCGTAAAAGAGGCAATTGAATTTGAGCAGTTGTTAAATTGTTAGAATTTTAATTTTAAAGAAGGTCAAAAATATAACATTCTTCTCGATACAAAAGAGGATGTTACCGGTATTCTACAACAAACTCCTGAAGTAGCTGCTTCTTGGGATCGAATATCTAGCATGACAACTTCTTCGGAAATACTTGAAGAGCTATCAAAAGAGCCTTCTTTTGGAGTTTTAGTTAATTACTTAAAAACAAAACTACCAGAAATTAAAGTAAAATTTGTAGAAGGGGGAATTCCTACATCTAACCCCATTACTGGGGACATGTTTGATATCTCTGATGGGTCTTACAATACCAAGACTAATACAATTACATTATCTAAATCTTCTATTAAATATGCCCCTCAAGTTGTTTTACATGAAATGCTTCATGTATTAACTGTAAAATCATTAAGAGCAAATACTGCCACTAGAAAAGAAGCTATTGACATATTCAACGATGCACAGAAGTTAATATTTGAAAAGTATAATGTTAAGAGTATAAATGAGTTAGGCAAACAACTTCCTAAACTAGCTTATAATTTAAGTTCCGCAGATGAATTCTATTCTGCTTTATGGACTGACCCGTCTTTTATTAAAGAATTAAACTCTGTTGGGCCAAAAGCTAAAAAATCTTTAATTTCTAGAGTTTTAAGTTTTTTAAAACAATTGCTAGGAATAGAGCCAACATCAAAAATTTATGAGGATGCTTCTTAGGTACTGCTTCGATTAATCGAAAATCAACCTTCCTTAGAGCAGATGGAAAAAATAAAAGCTCTTCTGCCAGAAGAACTTTATTCTTTTTCTAACAGGCAATTGGATTTATTTGAAGATTAGAATGATGTATTTTCATCAGAATAGTCGTTAACTGAAAAATCAGAAAAGGGCGATGATAAAACACCACTCGATATAACTCCTGTGCCACCATCTATTATATTAAATGCCCAGCAACAAAAAGCAGTAAATGATATTTCAGCTTTAATAAATGACTCTCTTGAATAGGGAAACAGAAAAATTATTCGTATAGTAGGTAAAGCAGGAACGGGTAAAACCACGGTATGTCCGGAAATATTAAAAAAAGTTATAGACAAGCAGCACTCCTTGGGTAACGAAGATCCTAGAATAATGGTAGCTGCGGTTTCTAATAATGCAAAAGATAATTTATTTTCTAAATTTCCCAAATGGAAAAGCATAAATTCTGCTTCAATTGCGGCACTAACTGGAAGAACTCTATCGTATGATGAATAGGGAAACGAAATTTGGGTTGAAGGAGATGCTAAAAAAGTAGCTGCTCTAAAAAGGGCTGCTAGAAAAATAAAAATACTGATTGTTGATGAGTCTTCTATGTTATCAAATGAAATAATGAGTATTTTAGAAAAAGACTTCTGTATAAATGCTACTATTATATATGTTGGAGACAAGAGACAAGTTCGACCTGTTGAAAAAGAATATAATGCTGTAACACCATTTAGTGAAAGACCTGTTGACTATAGTATTGAGTTGTTAGAAAGAGTAAGATAGGGGGAAGGAGCTCCAGTATTAGATGTAGCTGATGTATACGGTGATATTTCTGCAAATCCTCCTGAAGGTGCTGACGGAGAAAAGAAAGCTGCAAAATTGTTAGGGGTAATTACTGCCCAAATGAACAAAAATATAACTGAGATTACACCAACAAGTGCATTAATTTCTGTTCCAAAAATAGAAATTAATAAAACTATTGATTCTTTGATGCCTATTATATTTTAGGCAATGGAAGAACGAAATCCTCAGAAAATAGGCATAGTTCCTTATTATAATACAGGCGGTGCTAAAACTAGAGCTGTTTTTAATAGGCTAATAAGACAGCGTATTATAGAAGAAAAATTAAAAATAAATGTTACAGACCCGTCAAAATCCGATTATGTGGATGTAGACAATATACCCCCAATTCAGGGTGAAATTTTAAATGTAGACGCTCCGATCTCCATAGATGATGATAATGAAACTATAGATACTGCAACAAAATTAATTGCTTCCGGATATAATGAAAGAAAGGAAATTCATACTGTAGATAACTATGGTAATGATATTACAATAGGGTATTATATGTGTCAAGTATTTTTTAATGATGCCTATGGCACAGAGAAAGAAGCGCTCATAAATATTTTAGATCATAAATATGAACCTATATACAAGCAAGTTCTTAAATAGAAAAAAGCTAATGCTTTTCTTAGTGGGGCAAGGGGGATGCGGAAGACTTTATTAGTTGATGAGTATAAAAAAATTAAAGATTTGAATTCTTCTGTCAGTCCTGCTTGGGCATTAAATGTGCATAAAGCACAAGGACAAACATATGAAATTGCTTATATACCAATTTATGATTACGGGCAGGCTATGGTTGATAGCATGCGTCGATACGAAAGAGAGGGGAAAAATGAGAATACTTATAAGAATCTTGTAACTCAAATTGCTAGTTAGTTATACACTGCAATTACAAGAAGTTCGAACATTACAATTTTGGAAATTAACTCAACAGAAAATTCTGATACAAGCCTGGAAACTCTGGAAGGGGGACTAAAAAGATTAAATGATAAAATTAATTCTAATAAAAAATCTTCCGCACAGTTAGCTAAAGAAGTTATTGAACTAAAACCAGTTACTCCTATAAAAGTGGGCACTTAGAAAAATACTATCGAGGAAATTGTTCCAGAGCAACAGCCTGTTATACAAGAGTCTACCCAAACGGCACCAATAAGTACTACTTCTGAAAATGGCCCTATTGTACCTCCAAAACTTAGAAAACTCTATGATTTTCTTAAATTTGCAACAGGAGATGATTTATTGTTTAAATCCTTAAATACAGCACAAGGAAAAGACCAAGCGCAAAGATTATCTCAAATGTTTTTTCAAAGAGAGGCGGAATTGTTAAAATTTGGAAGAACTTTTGGAAAAGCTGCTTTTGTGAACGGTCATTATGATTTTAACGCTTTATTTAAAGGAAATAATAGTTTATTATTTTATCCTATTACAGAAGAGAAATTACAAGAAATAGAATAGTCTCTTGGTGAGTTTAAAAGGATAGATTCTTTAGATATTAAAGATGCACAAGCTGTAATTCCAAGTTAGTATGCTGAAACTTTTAAATTAGGAAAACATAATTTAGCAGACATTACTGTAGATTATTTTAAGCATGCTCCTAATTATTATTGGTCACAAGTTAATAAAACTGATTTATTGATCAGATTACATAATGGACAGCTTAATGTCGCAACAAAAGGCGCTTAGATTTATGGTAAACCTATTAATATTACTTAGGATTCGTTAGGATATAGATTAAATTCAAAAGGTGAAAGAATGTATTTTGTCCCTAAAGGAGCACAAGTATATAATATAATAGGAAAAGACGGACAAGCACACGATACTATTGTATTAAATGGTGATAAAAATGTTGAAAAAATAAGACTAATACTTAAAAGTGTTCAAGATAATATTGTATCTGTGTAGCCGTTTTTAACCAATATAACTGATTTGAAAGAAGCACAAGATATAGTAAAATTGGCTGAGCAATACACTATTTTTTCTCTTGTAGAACCTAATGAAATTGAACCCTTAACTTTATTTAGAATAAAAAAAGGCATAGGAGATAATTTACCTGCACTACAAAAAGCTTTATTGGATTATTATAATGATCAAAAAAATGCAAAAAGGTATACTGATAAACTATCAAATACTTTATATAATTCTTTTGTTAAAGCTTGTTCTATTACTTCATCTCGTATTCCTACACAAGCGCTTGCCTCATTTATGAATATGCAAGTAGTTGCATTTAATCCCCAAGGCTCAAATGATATATTTGTGTCTCGTTGGCAAATGTGGCTGCAAGGAAGTGACTTGGATATAGATAAAGCTTACATGATGGGGCACTCTTTTGCTCCTTCCGGAATGTTTAAACATTGGTCACCATTAGCAGACTATTCTTCTGAATAGAAAAGAAAAATCTCTGATGAATTACCTGTGCCTAACGGAATTAAACTACTAATTAGAGGAGAAGAAGAATATAATGCGGAAGACACAGGAAAGACACAAATTGTTCATTTTGATAATTAGGATCCAATACTTGATAAATTACTTAAAACCTATTTTGTTTCGCTAAGAAAAAGTGATGCTTATTTTGAAGCACTTAAAAATATTTTAGTTTATTTTAATAGAAAAAGATCTTTTCATGTAAACGAATAGTATAAAAACAATCTCGATTTTCGGCATTTAATTGCAAAACTGAATAAGCATAATATGCATAAAGTTACCGAAGAGGAAGCTAAAAATGTGGCTGTAGATAGTATTATCAAAGTTTGTAAAGATCCTAGAAATATTCAATCGGCCCACTCTCCAATTGATGCTGCAACTTCTAGATTAAAAAAGTTTTTATCTGATATTCAATCTGGTAGAATTGGAGATGAAAATGATGGATTATCGATTTTCTAGTTACAAGAAGATAACCAAACTGGTAAAAAAGTTGTTGGCGTAATGGCAAATGCATTAAAGGCCTTCTTAACTTTAACTCAATATTATAATAATTATTATCATGATGCTTAGAATATTTCTGAGTATGATAGATAGTATTTCTTAAATAAAATAACCATTGGGGGTAAAGTTTATAATATGTCAACTGTAGCTAATACTAGATTGGAAGAACAGCAGCTAAAAGTTCTTAAAAACGCATTATTAAAATATGCAAAAGTGCCGGACAGTGTATTACAAAGTAAAGATGATGTATCTATTATTTTAAGTGCGATGGTAACTCTGGCAACTGATAATGCTAAAGAATTAGCTCTGGCTAA
>ERZ808252.628-NODE-628-length-32425-cov-3.848007_pt1 | contig 32425 bp, 29 predicted proteins | sample MGYA00521242_ERZ808252 | MGnify/ENA primary metagenome ERZ808252 (study PRJEB31516, sample SAMN03275581) | gut metagenome | biome: mammalia-associated habitat; material: feces | host: Papio cynocephalus | place: Kenya | collected 2012-08-07 ...
TACCTGATTGTTTGTTGGATATAATCTGTATTTGATTGCCTTATTCATAACTGCACCTCCCATCCCTATATTTATATACAAATATGAGATGATATTGTAGTAAATATTTATTATGACTAGCTAATTTCCAATTACCCATAAGAAAAATCCCTCCTTTATGGGTAATAGAATAATCTAAGTTATACAATAAACTGATGTTTGTGCCAATTCATCTCACGAACCTAAAGGTTCGGAGAGCTCTTGACACATTCGTTTGAATCTTCCATGTTTTCAATTTTCTTTTTCCCCATTTTCAACATGATAGTGTTCAACTCTTCTGTACTCATTTTATCCACCGCCCCTTTTTCTATGTTTCTATCTCGACAGCTTTCTCTATTCAGAAACCCAACTTTCTCCTGTCTTGTAATCAATCTCAATTCCATTTTGAACATTGTAAATAAATACATTAAAACTTATTCCCTTGTCTTCAACTGATAACGCCTGCATATGTACACCTCTTGCTACTAATTCATCATCCCTAAAATATGGTTCTACTTTATATAGCACATGATTTCCAGTTTCCTTTATATAATCAAGAACCAATGTTTCATAATGAAGCATACCATTATCAGAATCAGCATTTAACATTCTTGTCCCTGTGATAAGGTTTCTTTCATCACTATTTAATCCACTCAATGCCCACATAAGTAAGTGGGATCGGTTATATAAGTATCTGTCTGGGATGATGTCTGGATATTTTACTGTATGCCATCCACTAGGTTTAACATGCCCAATTTCTCCCCTCTCACCTGTTGGTAAGGTTTCTTCTCCTGCACACATATATGCAACTCCACATCTACCTAAAGAGTCAAGTTCTGATAGTCTTATAAATGTTCCATTTGATGCATCTTCTATATTTAAGTTTGGTACATTATTATTGATTTGAATAGATAAATTTCCATTATATTTTGGAATTTCCGAATCAGAAACAGTTGGTGTATCTGTTTCTGTGTGTTCTGTTTCTACAATGTCATAATCGTAAACATCACTTAAATCTTCTGTTGTATCAATGTAACTTGTCTCTTCTGTTGATAATAAGTTTTCTCCCCAAACATCATCAATATCATAATAATTACAGCCAGACAGTAAAGAAATGCTGACTGCAATTATCATCAGAATGATTGTATGAAAAACATGTCTCTTAAATTTCCCCACTGTATGATATTTAATTTCTCTTTTTATAAACTTATTCATTAGCAACACTCCTTTTTTATTTTAGTATAGTATATTTATAATTTGATATCATTTTGCAAAGAAAAAAAGGGGAATGAAGTTTCCCCTTTTTTCTATTTATGCAGCAATTCTATATGCTGTTCTATTTGAAACACCAATACAGAATTTTTTATACAAGTATTTATTCCCTGTTGGAATAAATCTTTCAACAGAAATACATGTATTTACTGATTTCATCTTGTTAATAAGACATTGAACATCTCTCTTTTCATTCTTCTTTATTTCTTCTAAAGAGAAATAGTTTTTTATCTCCATAATAGATGTTTGTTTTCTTTTTGTATCAGATACAATATAAATTGCCTGCATATCATTTATCCTCCAATTTATTTTAACACAGTTATAAACATGAAAATAAGAGAAGGAGAAAATAAACACTGTTAACTTGTCTAAATCCACCCAAATATATTTTCTAATTCATCTGATTCTTTTTTATATTTTTTCATAGCTTCTTTTTTATCTGAAAATATTGTTTTCCCAAAATCTTTATTGGTGAATATTAATTCTTCATTGGATGTTCTTTTGTATTTGCATACAAAATACTTATCCTTTATTGATGTAACCGTAATCTCACTTATACTAACCCCACTAAAATCTGATAATACATAATATAACTTATCTCCCAGTCTCATATATTCCCTCCAAAAAAAACATCCTACCTAATATTTCTATCAGGTAGGACATTTTGATTTAAGCATTCTCAAGCTGTCTCTTCTTCTTATTTGTCAGAAGAATATCATATTCCTTTGTAATTTCAACAAAGTTATCAAGTTCTTCATCTGAAATGTCCAAATAACAATGCTTCTTGCTGTCATAATGCAAAAGCATAAATGCCCGGTATAAAGTATGAGGAACTTCCAAGTAATAGCCATCACTTGCTGGAACATCACTGATTCTTACACCATCATCTGTAAATAAAGTCTTATCTGTCTTATTCAAAAATGCATTATACCAATACAATTCTTCATTCATCTTTACTTTCTTTACAGATGGAAGTCCATAACTATTCAATCTTGCATTTAATGCATTTGCAAATGCAGATGGAGAAGCTTCTTGAATACTGCTTCTTCTATCCTTTGCTTTTTCCTGTTCCTTGTTTGTCATTTCTGTCACACCAATCTTCTTGGTAATGTTAGAGCCATCCATCATGATAAACTCATTTCCCATCTCAAGCAAAGCATAGACAATCTTTCTTCTATTGTAATCTTTGTTTACACTGTCAACTCTGTATAACTCTGAAAGCTTTCTCTTGTAGAACTTCCATTCATCACTTCTGCTCCATGTAAGCTTGTGTCCCTTTGTACCCTTCTTAATTGTTCCATCTTCATTATAATTGTCTGGATTTTCTGCTCTTGACAATTCATCAAGCTTTCTGTTGTAATCTGCCTGTAACTTAGACTTCTCAATATATCCAGGGGATAAATCAAAAACCTTTGCTTCTGTCTTTGAAACAGCACAGAGTCTGTTTCTCCAAATGTTAATACCAACAACTCCATCCTTTACCTTGTGCAGAGGTTCACCATTTTCATCTACCTTGATGTATGGCTTTCTTTTAAGTGTAAGTTGGATATAATAATGGTACTTTGTCTTCTCAAACTTTCTCACAAGCGTAATTCTTGCAATCTTTCCCTTTAACATTTCTGTTTCATACTTTGTCTTAGGATTTCCAATCTTAATTCTCATCTCATGAGACTTATTGTATTTTGCTCTAATCTTATACGGCTTGATTTTGTTTTCCTTCTGATATGCTTCTCTTTTTGCCTGCTTTTCTGCATCCTTTTCTCCTTCTGCATACTGACAAGAATACAAAAGATAACGCTGTCCATCCTCTTCAATAACTCTCAAACCAGATTTATTGTCTGAACAAATTGTGTTTGTTTCATTGAATTTTCTATAGTAGACTCTTTTGCCATTTCCATAAATAAGCTTTTCAAAAGCCTTTCCCATAGGCTCGGAAATTGTAATATTTGCTACTGTAGATGGAACAAGATTTGAAAAGTAATATCTAACAGGCTTAATTGTATCTGAAATTCCATAAGGAGTTGTAAACTTTGTCTGCTCATGTCTTGCATCATAGATTACCTTTTTCTCTGCCTCTGCCTTTGTATAGATAAATGCATCTTCAAATTCTTCATCAGAGAACTTTCTTGCCTTTGACTTGCCTTCCAATTTCTTATTCAGCTTGTCAATAAACTTCTTTTCAGCCTTTTTATCTCCACTTACTGCCTCAAATTCATCATAGTACTTTTCAATAAATGACTTTTTCAGTTCAAGAATTTTCTGCTCAAAAGCTTCAATTTCTTCTTCTAACTTCTGACTCTTATCTGCAATAATCTTTTCCTTGTTAGGATCATCATCAGACAGATTCTCAGTTTCCTTCTTTAAAATTTTATTCAAATAGGAACGCTGTTCTTTTACAGCATCCTCAGTACTCTTCTGAATATTATACAAGTCAACAAGCCGTGTAGTATCTGCTCTCCACGCCTTTGTCTTAATTAACTCCTTGTATCTGTTATTGGTTTTTCTCAAAACTATATTATAGATTTTTGTAACAGCATCCATTACAGAATTAATTCTGTCTGCCTGCCACTTTTCCACCTTGAGTGGTAATTCCAATACTGATACAGATTCCTTTTCATTTGCCATTTTGTTATCTCTCCTTTTTTATTTTTTGTTATTATAACATAAAAATGTTTGATTTGTTTTTTGCAAATAAAAACTCCTATTTTGAAATAGGAGTTTTCAATTTTAGCAGAAATGAACTACAAGTTCATTTCTTATAGCAAAGTCCTTTAATATGTTTTCATCACACATATATTGAACTTTTTCTTCTGCTTCATTTCCATCTTTTACCATGCCTTTATCAACAAGGTATTCTGCAACTATTGACTCACAATCCTGAAACTCTCTAACAACATTTATTGTAAGTCCAAGCTTCTCATAAAGATTGTTAAGCTTATCTTCATCTTCTTCATAATAGTTGCCATCCAAGTCTTCCCACATTACAATTCCTTCATATAATGTTGTAGACTGACTTTCTGTAAAACATTCATTTTCTACACAAAAGTCAAGAAAATCAATGAAGCTGTAATTTGTGATTAAATCACATGCATCCCAAAGCTTTTCTTTTGGCAATGGCTTTACCACGTTCATAACTCTATCAAAGCATGTATATTTACATTCCATATATTGCCCTCCATTATAATCATATATTTTGAATATGATTTGTTATATGTATGAAAATAAACCTTCTAACATCTTGTTTTTTTTGTTTCTGTATTTTTTTAGAAGCTTTCATAATTTACAAAAAATCTAAAACAGTTTCGCTTATCTCATGTAAATCTTGGCTTTTTCTAAATCTTACAATTCTATAAGACACAAAACAACCATGGATCTCGCAATTTTTACATATTTTATTTGGTATTTTTCAATTCTATGAGATTTCAAAGTCCTCATACTTCATTCACTTCACTCCTTGCCCTTTGGAATCTTGTAATTTCATAAGACTCTAAAACAGATAAGCTTCCTTTTTTGTGCTCATCTAACCTTTGGAATCTTGCAATTTTATAAAATCCTAAAACATCTGCCAATAGATTAACTATCACATCCCCCTTTAGAATCTTGTAATTTCATAAGGTTCCAAAACAGTTGAGTCTTTTACAGCAGAAGAAGTCCTCCTTTGGAATCTTGTAATTTCATAAGGTTCCAAAACATATCTCTGTTAAGATTCCTACATCGTCCCCCTTTGGAATCTTGTAATTTCATAAGGTTCCAAAACTTTCCATTCTTGTTAAAATGCGGTTTTTTACCTTTGGAATCTTGTAATTTCATAAGGTTCCAAAACCTCAGTTTACTCCTATACTGCATTTTCTCACAGAACACAAATGCTCTATGTCTATATCTGCCTCTCTAGGAATACCTGCTTTCACAGCTTTAAGATGCCAAATCATCTTATATATTTGTAATGTTGTAAATATTTTTTTTATTTTTAAATTGAAATTTTGTAATTTCATAATGCTCCAAAACATCAACCGAACATTTTGCAACGAGCTATTGCCTTTGGAATCTTGTAATTTCATAAGGTTTCAAAACAATGCTCCCTTATAGCAAATATGATTTTTACCTTTGGAATCTTGTAATTTCATAAGGTTCCAAAACCTGCTCTTCATTAGCCACGATCCAATCTTCCCTTTGGAATCTTGTAATTTCATAAGGTTCCAAAACACATTTGTCAACAAAAATATTATTTATTACCCTTTGGAATCTTGTAATTTCATAAGGTTCCAAAACAAAGTAGCGTTGACAAAATTTACATTTCGGACCTTTGGAATCTTGTAATTTCATAAGGTTCCAAAACCTCAATTATTCAATTACAAGTTTACTCCCATACTGCATTTTCCTACAGAACACAAATGTTCCATGCCTATATCTGCCACTCTAGGAGTATCTGTTTTCACAGTTTAAGATGCCAAATCATCTTAGTATAAATATGTACTATTTATTTTTCTCTAATCCCCTAATCTTCATTTCTATTTCTTTGCATACATCTGTATTTTCAACAAGATATGCAATAGCATTACTTCTTCCTTGGAATCTGTTGCCTTGATATGTGTACCATGCACCACCCTTGTCAACAATTCCATTTAGAACTGCTAAATCAAGGATATCTCCCTCTTTTGAAATACCCTTTCCAAACAAGATATCAAACTCTGCCTGCTTAAATGGAGGAGCAACCTTATTTTTCACAACCTTTACTCTTGTCCTGTTTCCAATCATTTCTCCCTTTTCTTTTAACGTCTCAATTCTTCTGACATCTAATCTTACAGACGCATAAAATTTTAATGCCCTTCCACCTGTTGTAGTTTCTGGATTTCCAAACATTATTCCTACTTTTTCTCTTAACTGGTTAATAAATACAAGAGTACATCCTGTTTTGTTTACAATTCCTGTAAGCTTTCTTAATGCTTGTGACATCAATCTTGCCTGCAAACCAACATGGGAATCTCCCATATCCCCATCAATTTCTGCCTTTGGAACAAGTGCTGCAACAGAGTCTACAACAATGATATCTACAGCACCTGATCTTACCATTGTTTCTGTAATTTCCAATGCCTGTTCTCCACTGTCTGGCTGTGATACATATAAATTGTCAATATCTACTCCAATATTCCCGGCATAGATAGGATCAAGTGCATGCTCTGCATCAACAAATCCTGCAATTCCGCCATTTTTCTGTACTTCTGCAACCATATGTAATGCCAATGTTGTCTTTCCACTTGATTCAGGACCATACACTTCAATAATTCTTCCCTTTGGTACACCACCAATTCCAAGTGCCATATCCAAACTAATTGAACCAGTTGAAATGCTTTCAATATCGGAAATTGTCTTATCTCCAAGCTTCATCACTGTTCCCTTGCCATACTGTTTATCAATCTGTGCTAATGCCATATCTAATGCCTTCAGCTTATCCTCACTTGCCATAACTTTTAATCTCCTTTTTTGTATTTTATATCCTTACCATAACAAATGAATATTTATATGTTTATTTGCAAAAAAATTCCAAGAACAATATGAATTATTCTTGGAATCTGTATTTTACATTCTGTAACTGTCAAACAAAAGCAATTTATTGGAAATAATGTTCTTCATATATTGTTCCATATACTCATAATCAATATTTCCTTCACTTGTAACAGGTAAGATGATTTTTTCTTTTAAGATTCTAAACTTGCTGAATTTATATCCATAATAATATTTATTGTTTATAGCATTTGTAATGCATGATGCAACAAACAACCCTACATATTGATTCAAAGTCTTATTTTTTAAGGTGATTGTCATAACATGTGTGTTTGCAATAAAATCACTTGGCTGATAAAAAGTTGCTCCTTTTGATGCTGTTTCTATTGTTATTACTTTCCCTTTGTTGATGGTTGCCTTCTTCCCATTTGATAAAGTCCCAGAATAAAATCCTTCATATGCATTATTAAGCATAGATGTTGTCACTCTTGGAATTTCATCACCAGAAACAATATACTTGTCATTGGTTACTTTTGCACCATCTACTACAAAATCTTCTCCAAGCTGAAACACTTTCCATTTTTTTTCTTGCAGTGTCTCTATATCCCTATACTTTGCACTTTCAATTTCATCTTTAAATAAATCATACTTCCCATCAATTGTCATACTGAAGAAAAAGGATAAATATTTGCTTATCTTTTCTTCAAATACTTTCTTCTTTGGAATATCCAAATTAGAATGATAAAAATTATAAAGCCATTCATCATCTTTTTTTACAGTTGTTTTTATACAGAAATTTTTATCTGCATCTATTTCATCATTCCATACCTTTAAAAGATGTTCCTTCTGTACATCTGACATAGGAGTATGAATTCTACCTACATGAGGCTGTGAAATGTATCCATCATCCTTGTAATCAATAAATTTACATATTTTATCTTTTGGATGTGGCTTATGTGCTGTAAAAACAGCAATGATCGGCATTGTGCCTACTCCATAGAAAGTATCTTCATTTAATGTTATAACACCTTCCAATGTGTGATTCTCATAGATATCAAATTTGATATCATTTGTTTTATTAGAATCAACAAAAGTTGATGCCGGTACAATTACTATGCATTTTGCTCCCTCTTTTAAAGAGTCTAACAAGTGTTTTACAAAATTGATTTCACTTAATGCAATATCCTTTTTCCCTTGTGCATATGGAGGATTCATAAATCCAACTGTTGCACCAATATTCTTATATATTTCTTCACTAGGTTCTTCCATAAAGTTCTTATATGAAATGTGTTGTGTTTCACATCCTCTAAGAATCAAGTTTGTCATAGTAATGGTAAACATGTGTGGCTGAATATCATAACCATAAAGATTATTTTTACAAATATCTGATTCACTGACACCTTTCTTGTTTAAATCAATCAGACTCGAAATCAGAAAGCCACCTGTCCCATAACAAGGATCAAGAATGACATCTGTTGGTTTTAAATCAACTAATGATGTAAATAAATCAGTGATAAATGTTGGAGTAAGTATGATTCCTAAACTCTGTCCATCTGCTCCTGAATAACTCATAAACTGACTATAAAAGATGCCAAGATAATCATCTGTTAAATTGTTGTTTTTGCAAAACTTTACTAAGTTATTTTCAATGCAAATTAAAAATCCTTTTAATGGTGTAATGCCAAGTTTGGAGTGGATTTTATTTATGCTTTCAATATTTTTCAAGCATGAATAACATTCCATCATGGTTTTTACATAATCTTCATTAAGACTAAGTTTTGATAGTTCTCTTTTTAAAAGATTATACATCTTTTCTCCGTCTGTTTTATTTGTATCACCATTTAATACTTCAAAATCAAACAGCCCTTCTTCTTTGTATTTAACTGTAAGAAGACATGCAGATACAATAATCGGCTTATCTATATCTCTCATATTGCTGTAATTTCTCAAGTCTTCATGCAGACTTGCAGCAATAGAATTTATTTCTTCTGTTATTCTATATATATCCATTTTTTTTACTCCTTTCAATCCTTAATTATATAATATCATTATGAGAAAAAACATATGTTTTGCAAATAAAAAAACAAGAGGAATTAAATTCCTCTTGCCTTAATTGTGTCTGAAATAAATTCTGAACTTCCTTTTATATTATACAAAAAGAGTTCTTCTTTTGCTCTTGTGATTGCAACATAATACAATCTTCTTTCTTCCTCATATGTTTCCAAAGCTGCTTTCTTGTTCTCCTGTTTCTCAACTTGAGTCTTAGTCATCGAAGGAAAAAGTCCATTGATTACATCTAAAAGAACTACAGAATCATACTCCAATCCCTTGCTTGAATGGATGGTAGATAAGGTAATTCTGCTGTTTTCTGGCTGCTTGTATTTCATTGCATTATACAAACAATCAAGTCTTTCCAAGAACTCCTTGGTGTCTTTTAATGATTTTGCTATATCTTCCAATATATCAAACTTTTTGACATCCAGATTATGTTCCTGACAGTAATCATAATATTTCAAACCATTTTTTATATAAAAGAAAATATCTTCTCCTTTACATAAATTCAACTGCTTGAAATAATAAGCAATATCTCCACATCTTTTTCTTTTACTTTCTTTGATGTATGTACTTTCACTAATAGCTTTGAATACGGAAATTCCTTTTTCTGCTGCCATTTTGGTTGCATGCATCATCTCACCTTTTGTAAGGTATAAGGAAAGCTTAAAGTATATTTTTGAAAATGCTTTTACGTCTTTTGGGTTCTGTGCAAACAAAAGCATGTTTTTAACATCCATGACTACTGGATTTGTAAAGAAAGAACAATCTTTCTGTTTCATATTAAATGGAATATTGTTTTTCAACATTCTGTCTATGATAGGAATTACAAACTCATTATCTCTATACAAAACAGCAATATCTTTATTATTCTTAGAATATTCCTCTAACTTCTTGTAAATAAGATTGTATTGACTGCTTCTTCTTAGAATTTCTTCACATTTTATACTACCAGTATTTGAGGCATTCGTATTCATGGATTTTTTATGTCTCAAAGTGTTTTTCTGAATGAATTCATCTGCACTTTTAACAATGGCTTTTCCAGATCTGAAATTTTCCTCCATATACAATACTTTAGCATCTTTGTATGTATGTTCAAAGTTAAGCAAAGCTTTTGGATATGCAGCTCTGAATCCATAGATACTTTGATCTTCATCACCAACCATGAATATATTTCTATATTTGGAAGCAAGTACTTCTATGATTTTGTGCTGAATCTTTGATGTATCTTGGGATTCATCTACACAGATGTATTTGTACATTTCCTGATAGTGACTCAATATTCTTCCATCGTTTAAAAGAAACTTATATGCAAAAACCATCTGGTCATCATAATCCATCATCTCATTTTCTCTTAATGTCTCATTGTATTCTCTGTAAATATCTGAGAATGGAATTTCACTTGTGTCAAAGCTTTCAATTTCCCTATCTGTCAGCATCATGTTTTTTGCATAAGTGATTTTTGTGCCTATCTCCAAAGTCTCACTTTCTGTTGGGTATCTTTTTGTTACCTTTTGAAATGTAACATTGATTGCTCTGTTTCTATCCTTTTCTTCAGATAAAAGAGTAAATACTTCTCTTTGATACAAGGAAGATGCATAACTTATGATTTTACTGCAGATACCATTTATTGTTCTGAATTCAATCTTGCATTCATCTTCATGGAACTTATCCAAGTATCTGCTTGTCATATCCTTTGTTGCTGCCACTGTGTATGTTACAACCAAGATATTGGATGGATCAATTCCCTTTACCTTTGTCATATAACCAAGTCTAGCAATCAAAGTAGTTGTTTTTCCTGAACCAGGTACCGCTAATACCATAACTGGATTTTCAACTTCCTTCATAGCTTCTCTTTGTTGTTTATTAAGCTTTATGTCATATGTTTCAATAAACTCTTTTTCAGTCATTTTTCATTATTATCTCCTTTATTTTACTATAATACTTATCTACAATATGTTTTATTAGCAAGCAAAAAAAAAGCAGAGCAAACAGCTCTGCCTTTTTTCTATAAAACCAATTTAGTCTAATGATGTCTCCTCTTCATCTATATCTATATCTGTCTCTAATTCATCGTTAGACTGAGAATCTGCTTCTGCCTCTCTTTCAAGTCCTTTTTCAACAGCAATATTAGCAATATTAATTGCATTTTCCAATGTGTCTGCTGATGCCATGAAGTTACCAGGATGGCAGAACGTCATGCCTAAAGACTGATCAGGGTTTCCAAGCCACTCTTCCAGAAATGGTACTCTTCCCTTCATTGGATCTTCTTTTGTTGGAACTGTCTGAATATTATAACCGCCTCTGTTTGATGGAAATACTACAAATTTAGCTTCTGGTACATCTTGTAATGCATCTTGTGGTGCATATTGGTCTAACACTACAACTCCATTTTCCATCTTACTTGCTGCTTCCATTACAATATTTGTTGCTTGTTCAACTGATTTTACTCTTTCGATTTCCTTATCCAAACACAACTTAGCAACTTCTACTGCTTCAAAAAACTTTGCATCATAATTAGATTCTTCATTCCAATTTGGATTAAAACTTCCAATCATAAATGTCAATGGATTTGTTTTTCCACCATTATCTGCCTCATCAATAGGTTCTACAAAGTTCTTCTCAATCTCACCAAGGCTTTTCTTCGTAAGTCCAAGTTCACTTCCATATGCTCTGAAAAGCTTTCCAAATGCTGCATATGGTGCTCCATTTGGTCTTACTTCATTATCTGCTTGATGATGATCAAAAGTTCCCTTCCCAATATCATAAACAAGTGCAGTTTCTGGAAGTTCTTCTGGTACTCTGAACACTCTATGAATCTGAATATCAGGATTTATCTTTTGGATAAAAGCTGTTGCAAATACATCATCTGCATGGAATGTTGCACCATGTGTATATCCATCTGTCATCTTATGGATGTCTGGATAATTTTCTTCTTTCTTGTTTCTTCCCATTGCCTTTGTTAACTTTTCTGAAAACTTCATTTTCATTACCCCCTTTTTCTATAGGTACATATTTTTATGCTACAAGTTATCTAGTGAACAAATAACTCTGATAAGAATATGTTTAAAGGTAAAGAAAAAAAATAATCAATAATTTACTCTTACTTCAATTTCTCCCATTGTATCCTTATTTTTATTTTCTTTTACAAATTCTTTTGTCTTTTTGGCTAATTCAGTAAATTCTTTTTCTGTACATTCATCATTGGTCTTTATCGTTACTATGAATTGCCTGTATGTTCTTTTACTAAAATCCATGTTCTTTCTCCTTTGAATATATAACTTTTGATATTATAACCCTTTTTGATTCTCATTGCACGAAAAAAAAGATGTGATTTTACTCACATCTTTTTCTCTTGTTGTTTTTATGCCACCTTGAAAGCCTTCTCTTCCAACTGGATTCTTGTATCAAGATTATCCATATGGGCATAATCTGTAATAGCATTAACCAAATGCCACTTAGATTCTCCTCCATAAGAATAATAATTCTCAAGAATCTGTTCAGAAGCCTTCTTGCCTACATTCAACTTCTTCTGAATGTACGCCATTGCCTGATCCTCTGTCAACTCATAAATAGCTGACTTTGTTGCAATGGCATTTTCAACTATATCAAGCAGTAATGCTTCATATGTTTCGGCATTTTCAAGTGCCTTTGCCACAATTGAGACATAATCTTTCTCTCCCTTGTGCATCTCCTTGGCAATTTCAAACTCCTTCAAGCCTGAAATCATTCCGTTTGTACACGCCCATCTATAGATTCCAAACCGAATTCTAAATGATGAGGCTCCACACATGGAATTGTCAACAAAGACTGCCATTGATAGTGGTGATGAATCACCATCTACAGACAGTTTATTCGATGAGACAAATCGTGCATGGAATCTTTCTGGTGACACATTGTACCAGAATTCTTCTGCATTCATGAGATAGTTGTTCTTTGACAAGATATCAACAACCTCATCATCATCAAACACTGAATACTTATCTGTAAGGATTCCGCAATGTACATCATCAAAATCTCTTACAAACAAAGCAGTTGACTTTCTGCCATCCACCTTATCATCTTGTTTTTCTGATGATGATAGCTTTTCAAAGAAATCATCATAGCAGTCTGTCAAGATCTTCTTTGCACCATCTGGATGCTTCACTCCATACTTTCCAACAAATGAAGCTGGGAAACCGAGTCTCACACCGGCTGCTGACAACCCATAGCTAGAATATTTAGCTACATCCAAGAGATTTCTTCTCTTAGCAGAATTCATATTCTTAACCAAATACGAATTTTCTGTCTGCTTGATTGCTGTCACCTTGTTCTTTATTTCTGAAAAATTATTTGTTTTTACTAACATAATTTTATCCTCCTAATTATTAAAAAATATTTATATTTCTAATATGTAAAGTCACTATAATAAAAATAAAAAAAGGAATGCATAAAGCATTCCTTAAATGTATCTTAAAATTTCATTCAATTCTAAATGTACTAACATATCATTTATGATTCTATAAGGTTTTAAAACTAAACTTGTTGATACCACCATAACTCATTTTATTTTTGTATTTACAGAAATCACCTTTGAAATTTTGTAATTCTATAAGACTACAAACCAAATATACTTTTTGAATCTTGCAATTCTATACAGTTCTAAAGATTTGGTGACACTTTCCCTTTGGAATCTTGTAATTTCTTAAAGTTCCAAAACACTTTCATACATACAATACAGTCTGCTACTCCTTTGAAATCTTGTAATTTCTTAAAGTTCCAAAACACTAACAAAAATACACTTGTAACTTGCATTCCTTTGGAATCTTGTAATTTCTTAAAGCTCCAAAACAAGAAAAATGCTGTTTCTTCATAAAAGACACCTTTGGAATCTTGTAATTTCTTAAAGCTCCAAAACCTCAAATATTCAATTACAAGTTTACTCCCATACTGCATTTTCTCACAGAACACGAATGTTCCATACCTATATCTGCCTCTCTAGGAGTATCTGCTTTTGCAGTTTTAAGATGCCAAATCATCTTATTGTAAATATGATATATTTTTACTCTCCAAGCAAATCATATACCACATCATTTATTTTTTCATTACTTTCATGAGCATTATCCAAATCATCATCTTCATCAGTTTGGCTAATAACTTCATCTTCTAGGATATCATTATCATCTGACACTTCATCAAAATCAGTTTTTTTAGATTCAGCATCCAAGAAAGCTTTTTTCATAGTTGGATTATTCCTTATAAGTTTTTTAATTGTCAAATCTTTTGCTTTATCATTTGCAAGTCTTAAATTTCTGTCGGATGAAACCAAAGCATCCTTTATCTTTTGAAGGTGATCAATTGCCTTATCAATTTCATCAACAGCTTCATTAAATCTTCTGTTTGCAAGTTCATAGTTTTTGGAAAAACCACTTTTAAATTTATTCAGTTTTTCTTCAAAATTACTAACATCAATGTTCTGGTTTTGTACAATCATCAATTCTTTTTTGTACTCCAAAGAATTTAAAGCTGCATTTCTGATAAGTGTAATGATTGGAATAAAAAACTGTGGTCTGATGACATACATCTTTTCATACTCATAAGACACATCAACAATTCCTTGATTATACAATTCATTATCGGATTCCAATAGTGTAACCAAAACAGCATATTCACAATTCTTTTCTCTTCTATCCTTATCTAATTCCTTAAAGAAATCTGAATTTTTATGCTTTGTTGCTGTTGTATCTGCCTCATTTTTCATTTCAAACATAATAGAGACAATTTCATTTTTACTCTCATCATAATCTCTAAATATAAAATCTCCCTTTGAACCAGAGGCTTTAGAAACCTCATTATCTTTATCAAAGTATGCATTCCTAAAGGCAGTTGCCCTGATTTTATAAAACTCAATCATACAATGTTGTTCCAATGTCTCGCCAATCATCTTTGTAGACATCTTTGTTTTCAAGTCCTTATAGTAATCCACTTGTTGTTGAGTTTCTTTTAACTTAAGCTCATACATCTGCTTTTGTTCATTCATTTGATTCTCAATTTCTTTTGTGGCATTTGCAATGCTTAATTGATACTCCAATTTCTTCTTTTCAGCATCATTTTCTAATTCTTTATTTTTTGTCTCCTGCTTTCTTAATCTACTTTCATATTCTTCTTTTATCTTTTGCTCATTCTCTTTACTTTCCTTTTCATAAACTAAATCCTTTTTATCAATCTCATTTTTGAGTGAGGAATTTAATTCCTTTTCCTTTGTTAACTTATCTTCCAATTCTTTCTTTATTCTGTCTGTATTTTCTCTTTCTTTAAGAATAGCATCAGATACTGCAGACTTAATAACTGTGTCTTGATTTTCTTTAAGTTCTTCCATTCTCTGATGCAACTCTTTGTAAAATTCATTATCTCTAATCTGATTTGTGATAGATGCTAATTCTGCATCATCCACTGTAAAATTTTGCCCACAATGAGGACATTTCAATTCAGCCATACTTTTACTTCTCCTTTTTCTTCATATTTTCATCAAATCTAGTGTGAATCCAAATGTTTCCACAAACAATAAAAGTTATCCAAAAGGATATTAAAAATGATGATAAACTTGAAATATTAAATATACTTCCAACTATCACAAATATAACACCTAATAAAATAGCAATAAAATTAAATGAAATATATTTCATTCTTTTCATATTTCACATCTCCTATCATACATTAGTTTTGTTATTTTTATTTATTGCAAAAATAAAAGCATTGGTTTGTCCAATGCTTTTTGATTTTTATGCTATCTGCCTGCCTTTTCTGTCAACAAGCTTTCCATTCACCAATTTTACATTGGAAATTTCATACAATTGCTTGTATTTCGTTGACAAATAAGCAGTGTTTTTTACGAAACTCTCCAATGAAGAACTTAGAAGGTTGTTTAGCAACATGCACAGCTCTTCGTTGAGTGTTTTCTTAAATCTCAAACACTCCATATCCTTATCTTCCTCTAAGACATCAATACGGAATTCTGAGATTATATAATTCTGTGCTTCTCTGATTAGATTTGCAACTAATTCAGAGAGTGCCTTTTTGTATCTTTTGTCAAGATTTCCAAAGACAATTCTGTATTTGTTGTCTTCTGTCTTTACCACACTGGCAGAAAACTTCAAACAGTCCTTGTTTTTTTTGTATCTTTTGTATAAATCTTTTAATTCCATAATTCTAGCCTCCTATTTTTTGTTATAATTTAAATATGTAATCTTACAACAAATAATATAATCAGCAATTATTTATCTGCACATGTACCTTTTAGATGTTTGTAATTTACAAAGTAACTCCTATACTGCATTTTCCATAAAACACAAATGCTCTATGTATATATCTACCTCTCTAGGAACATCTGCTTTTCACAGCTTTAGATGCTAAACCATCTTATGTATTTTATACATAATTGCATTTCTTATATTTGACGCAACCAAATCCTATATCTTTTTAAAATCCTAATGTTTTAAATTGCAAATGGGATGCCGTTATACACCTTTGGAATCTTGTAATTTCATAAGGCTTCAAAACCTCAAATATTTAATTACAAGTTTACTCTTATGCTGCATTTTCTCACAGAACACAAATGTTCCATGTCTATATCTGCCACTCTATGAGTATCTGTTTTCACAGCTTTTAGATGCCAAATCATCTATAGAAAATATGGTTTATTTTTTATCTTCTTTCAGAAATCTTATCAATTAAACCATACTCTAAAGCCTCTTTTGCTGAAAGCCAATAATCTCTGTCTGTATCTATAGAAATTTCTTCATATGACTTACCTGTATTGTTAGCCAAAATTGTATTTAACTTTTCTTTTGTTCTTAAGATATGCTTTGCTGCAATTTCAATTTCTGTTGCTTGTCCTTGTGTTCCTCCTAATGGCTGATGAATCATGATTTCTGAATTAGGAAGAGCTAATCTTTTACCCTTTGTTCCACCGGCAAGCAGAAAAGCTCCCATACTTGCTGCCATTCCTACACAAATAGTTGACACATCACAGCTAATATATTGCATTGTATCATAGATTCCAAGTCCTGCTGATACAGAACCACCCGGACTATTGATATACAAATAAATATCCTGATCTGGATTTTCAGATTCCAAAAATAATAATTGTGCAATTATAAGATTTGCTGTCTGATCGTTTACCTCATCACCAAGGAAAATAATTCTTTCCTTTAATAATCTTGAATAAATATCAAATGCTCTTTCTCCTCTTTCTGAACTTTCAATTACTGTTGGAATTAATGCCATATTTCTTCTCCTTTTTTCCTTTAGTAGTATTCAGTATACATAAGATTCAAAAAACACAATTTTTGCAAAGAAAAAAGACAGTTCTATGAAAGAACTGCCTTTTTGAATTTAGTTTGTTCTGTAAATATAATATCCATCAGAACCTTCTCTTTCTTCTCCATCATATGAAGCCAATGTTGGCCCTCTGCCATCAAGTCGTTCAATATAATCACAGATACCTTCCATGTCATATTCTAATAAACCATTTTCAATAAAACCTGCAATGGCATCCTTTCCAAAATTGGAAACAACCCATTCAGCTTCATTTTCATAACCATCCATTGTGTTTTCAATCCATTTTTCATTGTACTCATCCTCATTGTCCTCAAATTCGTCAAAATATCTCTTGATATTTGAGTAACTTTCTATCTTTCTGAGCAATGAAATATCATCATTTTCTGATATGAAATCTTGTAATGATGTTTCTTTTTCACTCAGATATTCGAGAATATCATCATAATCAATATCAAGAATATTCTTTTCACAAAGAAATTCTGTGATTTCCTGCATGTATCTTGAATCAAAATTTGAATCTGATTCAAATTTTATGTCATTCAGATAAGATTCATAGTCTTCTTCTATATATTGTTCCATGGATTCAGTTCCCAATATATAGTTATTGATGACATAATCCTTATCACAAAAGGCATCAAGACCAATATCATCAATCAGACATTCTTGTGAATTCAAAAATGCTTCATCTGCCTCATCATCTGTTAATACCTCATATTCTGCATTTGGAGTTTCAAATGATTTTTTGTCATAATCAGATTCTTTAATATCTGATAATTTGATATCTTCTCCCTGCTCTACAAGATATTTATACAAAGATTCTTTTCTATCCATTTTTTCATCCTCCATATTTCTGTTTAATAAAAATATGAAAAATATATTTATAATAAATAAACAAGCCTTGAAACCAAGACTTGTTTATTTATTATAACTCTGTGTTACCTAATGTAATTAAGTTTCCACATTCACAGAACAGATATGCAGTTCTATAAGTTGGTATCTTATCTGTTTTTCTGTTTCCACAGAAAAATGTCATCCCATCCTTTTCACAAGATGGACATTTTAAAATGGGAATTCTTGTTTCTTTCTTTATGTCTACATCAGCTATTTTAATACCAATATCATAGTTAGCATGAACAAAACATAAAAATTTTTTTACTTTTTCTCTTTTTTCATTTTTTTCACCATGTGTGAAGATAATATCTCCCTTTTTAAAATAAGAGCAATCTTCTTTCAGTGTTATAATATACATTGTCACTCTCCTTTTCTATATTGAATCTTTATAAATATGTGTATTTTATACAAAAGAAATAAGAAGAAAATTATAATAATTTTCTTCTTATTTTATGGAAGCAAATAGCATTTAAGCAATAGCCTTTTCATAGGCTGTACTCAATTCTTCTGCTTTTTTCAATTCATATATGGTATCATAATCCTCAGACACCTTATATCCATTTGTTTTCAGATTAGAACCATTTCCAACATACACACCTCTTTTTAAGAGGTACTTTCTTTCTTTTAACCCACCATCCAACCTCTTGAGATACAGTTCCTTTATATTACATCCATTTGTTTTATCAAAAAAAGCAAGTGCTTTCTGTATAGACATAAATGTAATTTCTGTACCTTTGTACATCATTGTTATTTCCATATTCCTTATCCTCCAATACATGTATTAATTACTAAAAACATGTATTTTAGTGACAAGGAAAATAAACATTATAATGATGCTTCATCTACTTCCAAATCAGGCTCTTCTAACGGAGACAAATCATCAATGTCACTGTCTTCAAACATGTTATCTACAATGCAGTTATCATTTATCACAAACTTGTCATTGAATACAAAGTTATCTGGTACACTACATCCATTAAACATATATGACATATCTTCTACGTTCCTTGTATCAAATCCATTTCCAAGTGCAAAATTATCTGACATACTGCAGTTTTCAAACATACCACTCATGTCCGTGACTTTGCTTGTATTAAAATCTCCAAATGTAAATCCATTCGGAAGTGTACAGTCTTTGAACATATATCTTATTCTTTAAAATAAACATAGGAATTGAATTCCTTATACAAAAAAAAGATACCACTTTATTCACAGTGATATCTTTTGTGTATAGTCTAAAGTATTATATTTTCAGAAAAAAAAATCATTATAATTTTAGAGCCTTGTAATTTCATAAGGTTTCAAAACAAATCAGTTGTATTTAATGAAAAAGAGATACCTTTGGAATCTTGTAATTTCATAAGGCCCCAAAACTATACCACCACTTATAATTTTGTGCAAGTACCTTTGGAATCTTGTAATTTCATAAGGTTCTAAAACTTTATTTGTACGTCGGACGGATGGTGCATACCTTTGGAATCTTGTAATTTCATAAGGTTCCAAAACCTCAAATATTCAATTACAAGTTTACTCCTATACTGCATTTTCTCATAAAACACAAATGTTCCATGCCTATATCTGCCTCTCTAGGAGCATCTGTTTTCACAGTTTAAGATGCCAAATCATCTTAATAAGCAATTTATTTTGCATTATAATAATCCCAAATATATTGTTCAATTCTTGATGCATTTGTGCTTTGACAGTGAATAAAATCAATTCCTGCATCTTTACAGAATTTCTTTACTGAACCATATGTTGCATGGGATAAAAATTCAGTTATAAATATAACCAAATCAACCGATTTGTTAATTTGATTTGCCTTTTTTGCAATTATGCAATTAGGGAATATATTTTTCAAGTTTTCTTCCAATTCTAGCTGTTGCCGGTTTTCCATCAAAAATGCATACTTTTTATTATAATCAATTTCTTTGGTTTCAACTTCAAGTTTTGGCAAATCTGCTTGGGATTCTTCTGGTAAGATATCTTTTATTGTATCTTGTAACTCTTTGTTTTCTTCTATGGATTTTTCCAGCTTTTCCTTTAATTTTGAATTAGCTCTTTCTAACTCCACTATAACTGAATCAAGCTTTGCAATCTTTTTTTCTGCATCATCATCTTCTGCATCATCATCTTTTGCCTCAACTTCATTATTGTCTGGTTCACTTAGATTGCATTTTTCAAATGCTCTTTTATATGCTTCTATAATCTTTTCTTTATCATTTGTTTTTTCCTTTTCTGCTTTCACATCATTACTCAATTCTTCTATCTGTTTTTTTGCTTGTTCAAGTTCATTTACTTCCAAAATATTATCCACATTGCTTAATACACATGATAAGAAAATTTCGTCACATACTTTTCTCAAGACTTCATTAAAAATATAATAGCAGTCATTGTAAGTAAACCAATTATCATATGAAAAAATTCTGTCTGATTCGAATGGTGTTTCTCCATTTAGCAGTTTTTCCTTTTTGTTGTCATAGCTTTCTTTAAATATATTAAATTCATTTGCAATAAAATTTTTACTAAATGCATCATAAAGGAAATCTCTTATCAATTTGTCAATAGTTTCTATATGTTCCCCTTTTCCAATTGGGTAATCATTTACAATAGCATTTAAATATTTGCAAATATTTCTTTCAATAAAATTATAATCATTGAACCTGGAAAGCTCCACATTGTTTAATTTAAAGATATTGACTGTTTCTTCATTTTTTGTATGCATTTCAAATGGAATAAGTGTAAATATTGAATACAGTTTAACCATATTATAAAAATATTTTTCACCACTTAGCTTCTCATCCACTCTTAATCCAAATGATTTTATGCACATTTCTTTAAATGTATCATAAAAAGCATTAAGAAAATTTGCTGAATCAAATTTACTTTTTATACTTTCTAAGTTTTCAAGGGCATTTAAATGCCAAAAGCCATTTGAAACTTTTACCATCTTCAGGTTGTTATTTACACTTTGCATGTCATCAACTTCGTCATTTACTGCCGAATTGAGTGCATGTTCTACCAAGCTTGTTGTGAATTTCAAGTCAAACATTGCTTTTTTAATTGCTTCTGCTTTATCCTCAGAAAGTGCAGAATCACCTACAATATCTATGCATAATCTGTCTCTCAAATATTTGACTTTCTCTTTTTCTATAAGTTTGCTTACTTCTTTGCCGCTATCCTTGAGCTTTGGTTTTCTTGCTTCTCGTCCTTGTTCAACACTTCCATAATAGTGATTAGATGTCATCTTTGCCATAAAGCATTTTCCTCCTATCTTGTGCCTTTTACCTGTTTCATAAGCTCAATATACTTATTCTTATACATGTCTCTTTCCAATGTAACAACTTCCAATTCTACAGATGAATCATCTGAAAAATTGGACTGTTTTACCTTCTTAATTTCAGCATCCACTCTTTTTTGAACATCATCTTCTGTAAAGAGACTCTTAATTTGTTCTCTTAACTGAGTTATCTGTTTTTCATATTGTTTTGCAGTTTCTTCATCAATGCCAAGAGACATGTTTTTTAGGTTCTTTACTTCAAGTTCTTTTTGAACTAACAAACTTTCTAGTTCTTTATTTCTTGATTCCAGATCTTTTGCATCCGCATTCACCATAACAATGGATTTTAGTTTTTCATCATAGTTTTTTATATCTTTTTCATGTTCTTTCTTCAATTCAGCTACTTCTCTTATATGTACCTGATTTAAATTATTCAATTCTTGTTCATGTTTCTTTGTAGTCTTTTCTTGCTTGGCTTTTTCTTCTTCTAACTCACGACTTAGTTCAGATATTTTAAGTTCTAATGGTTCTGTAAACTCTGATGTTGCAGTTTTTAGTCTTTCCTTGCATTCCTTTTCTATCTTTCTTTTTATTAGCTCTTCTTCTTTCTTCTCACTTTTCTTATATTCCTTTTCATAATTCTTTATGAAGTCATTGTTAGTTTTTAGATTTGAATTTAATTCCAGTGAGATACATAGTCTTTTATCAATTTCTGATAATTCTTTTGCAGAAACCGAGCCAATAAAGTCTGTTATGCATTCCTTTGGTATCCTAATGATATTTTCACAAATTGCATACCCCTCACATTTATTTCCTATCTTTATTTTTACATGAGTTGGTAGTTTCTTTGTTTCATTATCTGCAATACATATTGCATTTACAAATTCACTATTATCATTGATCAAGATAGATGATACAATAATAATTGGTCTTTTAATTGCTCTGATTGAGTATTCCTCTTGCTTTACATGATAATAAACATCACCTTTAATAAAGACTCTCTTTTCATTACTCATATGCATATCCACTCCTTTTATACTTTGTATATAATTTTAGGCTGTTCGTCTTTATGCGTTGCATTTACAACAGTACCTCTTCTTGAGTAAGTAGTTCCATACTTATTAGTTATTTCTGGTGTTCCCCTTCTTGTATGCATTATTGGGGATTTCCTGTTTCCATCTAAATGATATAATGGCTCATCTTCCCCTACATATATATAATTTGGTGTAACAGAAATAATCTTATATTCATCAAATGAATCATTTGTCTCTATCTTACCAACAGGAAATTTTTTTTCTGTCACGGAATCAATAGTTATCTGTTCTCTATTTGTCTCTCTTTGATATGCATAAGCCATTGCATACAGCATATTAAATGGATTTAAGCTATATAGAAAACAGTCACTATTTTCGCTCCTTGAAAGCCTGCAATATATCTCATAGTCAAATTTAGACTTTATAGATTCATCACTCATTTTAAAATTGATTTTCTCTGGATTCCTAATATTGCATCTTTTTCTGCAGAATGGGGTTCCGCATTTATGCAAAACAAACATTGTAAATGGACTTTTCCTTGAAAACTCATATTCACCCAATAAAACTACTGAGTCATCTTGAATTGCAGATATACTCAATCTGCGCATATCAACATCTGTATATTCATTGTTATTTTCTCTGTAAGATGTTTTTACTCCAACATTTCCTAATTCAGCTACTATATTAGTGAATTTATTACTGTCTTTTAGTTGAAAACATAACGACATGCTTTCGCATTCCTTTAAAAAATCTAAAGATGTATACAATGAGTAGTCTGTTTTTGAAAATAATTCTTCGATATTTTCAGCTTGAGTTTTCAATATATACCTATTTCCCTTTACAAAATCTATGATTCTGTTTAAATCATATTGTAGAGATTTTATCATTCCTATATATTCATTTTTTTTACTTGGATTATATATCAGTTTATTTTCAATATCTTCATATAATTCTTCTTGGATATCATTTATGTATCTTCTACATAAATTTGGATTATCTATGTTTTTAATAATTTTGCCAACAATCTCTTCAAAAGTATATTTACCATTTGAAAATTTAATAATATCATCTTTCATAATCCTAATTAGTTCAATATATGGAATCTGTTCTGATTCCTTATATATATCACTAAGCTTAAAATTCTTGCTTAATATTGGAAACATTATCTTACCTCCTTGATTTGTTTATAGAATTCCTATTCTTCATAATAGAAGAAGCTTTTTGAATTGCTTTTTTGCAAAAAAAAAGAAACTTTTTAGTCTGCCTATTCCTAATTTTCTTGTTTTATGTCTTTTGTCTGAACTCAAAAATATTTCTTCTATTTATATAAATATGATAGATTCTAATAATATTCCATCTATAATAAAAAAAGGAATCTTTATGATTCCTTCTTTTCATAACACTGTTTAAATATAAGAAAATTGTTTATACATAATACCAAATTACTTGCCGCAATTAAGTACATTCCTATAAATATATTGTAAATACATAACAAAAACCAAACACAACAGATTGGTGGAGTTTTTGAATATTCATCTTCTATGAACCATTCACAAAAGAAATGAAACATAAGTAATACCATAGGAATGAACTGGAAATTTGATGTTTTTAAAAACAAAGTAACAATTGTAATTCCGATAAATGGTATAATTGGAACAATCCATTTCGTGTTATCATCTTTTTCTTTCTGACTGTAAATAAAATTACTACTAGCTTTTAAAACAAAGCTTGCTGCATTAACATAATCCTTTGCCATTAAATAACTTATTGATATCAACCAATCTGATAAAAATTCACTTCTGTTGTGCATTACTAAAAAGAAAATACATAACAAAAGAAGTACTGCTTGGAAATAATATGATAAAATCATTAAAAATCCTCCTATTTTTTAAAATCTCTTTTCCATATTCTAACATTTTCAGCAAAATATATCATATTATTTTTGCAAAAACATATATGGTTTTTAATATGTTATTATGTATTCAACATAAAACATTGCCCTTTCGCCAAGCGGTAAGGCACAGGACTTTGACTCCTGCATTCGTTGGTTCAAATCCAACAAGGGCAGCTTACTGAATATTTTATTCAGTATATCAATTTCCCCTCTTTTTATTGTGCAGAAAGAGTCAGATTCCTACTCTCCCCTATTTTAAAAAATCTGACTCTTTCTTTTTTTTGTTTATTTTTTCTTTCTTATCAATCCAATTAATGCCATAAAACTTCCACTCATCAATAATGCCAATGACTTAAGTGGTGTATTATCACCTGTCTTTGTAACATCTTTAGGTGTCTTGTTTTCTACCTTTGCCTCTGTTGTTATTTCAGTTGAAGTACTTGATGCTGTTGTATTTTCCGTTGTTGTTTCTGTTGTTACCTCTGTTGTTTCTGTTGTCTCTTCTTTTTCTGCAATAGAAACTATATTCAATCCATACTCATCTATGGAAACTGTGTTTGTGATATTTTTATCACAGTTTACAACTTCACATAAATCTCTTGTATATGAATCTGAATCGATCTTTACTTCAAATTTACAAACTTCCTTATTGTCCACTATAATTGACACATAATAGTTACCCTCATGGAGATTTCTTGTATAACTACCTTCTGCATCTGTTTTTATTTTGTATGTTGCAGAATCAATATTGGGGGTTTCATTTTGAATTTCTTCAAAAATGATTTCTGCATTTATAGGTGTGCCATCCTTATATTTAATCATGCCATGGATATTTGTCAATCTTTCTTTTTTCTTTCCACTTACGCTTACTGTTGTTTTCAGTGTTGGACAATTTTCATCATTTGGATATTCCTTGTAAGTTACATCTATAATATTTTCTCCTATATTGGTTATCAGAAGATTACTTGTGTCAAAATCATGTACTTCTTTTGGACTTGAATTTGGATATGTAATCGTTACTTTTATATTATCTTTATTTGCATGATCAGAAACATAAACATAGTCTCCAATATATCTTGCATGAATTCCATCTGCATATTCTACACCAGAAGATTTTGAAATTTCACTTCTGATATTTCTCTCTTTTGTTGTTTGATATGCTTCAATTTCAAATTCACCATACATTGGAATTTCTTTATTGTCATACTTTTCCCATTGTCCACCATTTATTCTGTAATAAATGTCTCCAATCTCATCATTTTCTACAGAACCAGGGGTAATAGTTGCTTTATATGTACTTGATATATTTATAATTGGTGATTCTGTTTTTGCTTCAATTACATTGATTTCACAGATATCACTTAAATTACTTCCATCTGTTGTTGTTGCCTTCACTACAACAGTACCAATTCTGTTGGCACATACATATCCTTGTTCATTTACTGATACAATACTATCATCATCACTAAACCAATCAACTGTTTTATTTAATGCATCCTCTGGCAAAACTTTAGCAGTAAGCTTTGAGTCTTGTCCAATATACAATGTTAATTTTTTTGGAGTCACTTCAATTGATTCTGCCTTAATCTCCTCAAATAAGGAATTTAATTCCTCCCTTGTATTTGATGTTATAAAATCATCTGACTGGTTATAGACATTTCCATCTGTATCCTTCCATCCAATAAACTTGTATCCTTTCTTATTTGGATTGCTTTTTATATGGAACGAAAAACTTGGTGTTTTTACTTTTTCTGTTACATAAAACTTTATTACACTATCTGTATCATATATACTTCCGTCATGCTTATATGTAAGATCAGATTGAGTTTTATAAACTGAGTATAAATCAATATCCTTAGATATTTCATAAACAGATTCTGATTTTAAAGTGTCATTTTCATCTGTAATCTCCATATTCTTATCAGCAAGATATCCAACAAACACATAATCTGTTCCACCTGAATACAAAGAGAGTCTTATATCTTTCTTTGTCTCATTATTATATACAGATACTATCTGTGTATATGTATCTCCATTATAGTCATGATAAGTTACTTTGATGTCTTTTTTGTAGATCGCATACAAAGTAATATTTTTGGTGCTAACCTTACATTCTTCTAATTTATCTGTTGCATTTTTATCTATATTCCATCCAATAAATGTATATCCTTCTTTTTGCGCTGTTGGTGTTAAATCAGCATCCATACCTTTTTTATAATCTTTCATATTTGAGGTTTCTGAAAATGCTGTTCCTCCATTTGTTTTATAATCATACGTTACCGTTGCCCCTTCTGTTAAAACAACTGATATCTTATTATTATCTGTTTCTACTGTTGGAATAAAGCCTTCCTTTTCAACAGTTAAATGCCTTTGTTCAATCATGTTGTTGTAATATTCAGTAATTTTATCTTTACTATCTCTTTGATAATAAGAAAGCATGATAACTTTCCCTTCTACATACCCTGTACCATCAGATGAAACATATACACCATTTATGGGGTTTGTTCCACATTTTGCAATCTTTAAGTATCCATCATATGTTTCATCCAACTTGTTTCCATCTATTTCAATATTGTCATCCTGAATATCTATAGTGTCAGCATTCTTTATATTTACTTTATTATCTTTGATAATAGTATGAAACTTATCTGATGTTTTCTGCAGATACAGGTTTGAATTATTATCAGCAATATCTATTCCAATATCATTTCCTGTGATTGCTGAATTACATAATGAAGTTGTACTATTTTCATTGTATTTAATACCTGTTCCACAATCCTTTATCATAGATGCCATAATTCTGAATGTTCCATCACAAATAATGCCTGTTTCACAATTGTAAACCTTTATATCATAACATGATGTATTCAATGAATCTAACAAAGAAGAGTTTCCATTAGTTTGGAAAAACTTACTTTTGACTCCGATTTTGCAGTCATGCACAGACAATGCCATTCCGTCATCCACAATCATAGGGTTTGTGTATATACCACCATAACCTTCTTGTAATACTCCATATTCATCACAGTTACTTACTTCTGTATTTCTATAAAAATAATAAGCATATGGAATCATACCCTTTTTACAATCATAAACCTTTGTATCTGCAATATGACAATTTCCATCATTTATGCCTTTGTCAAAATTACTGATTTCTGTGTTCTCATCATGTGGTTTAATTGTGCTAATATTTTCAAGTGCAGTTACTAAAGAGTTAAATTTTGTAATTGGTGATAATCCATCAGCAATAGCTGATGATGATGTTATCTCTTGGATTCCACCACTTGGATTGTCTAATCCAATGCCATTTTTATTTTTGCCCTTGATTTTACAGTCTACAATTATATTCTCAGATGGTGTAAATGTAAGTCCATTTAACTCTGATTCAAAAATACATCCCTTTGCATAAAGAACGTATCCATTCACACATAACTTTGAGGCTTTCACTTCTGAATCGACAATATACTGTGAACCACCATTACCAGTTAAGACACCCTTTTCAAAACCATCCATCTTGCATCCGACTACTGCTGAACCATTGCTCCAAGCTTGCAATCCAACAGAATTGTTTGAATTTGTTCCATATATAACAGAATTAAGAATAAATGGTGTTATATTTAAAATACCATTATTTACTTCTGTGATGTTACATTCATTTATAAACAAACATCCTGATATACCCTGAATTGCCGTACCACATTTGTTGATTGTTGTATTTTGAATATCATTTACCTTTTTTACACCATTTACAACATTTTCTACTTCCTCTACTGAAAGAAACTGTAAATCATTTGTCTGATATCCAATATTTATTGCTATGTTTTCACAGTCATGAATGTTACAACTACTAATGTTATACTTTCCTGATATATCTAATCCTATATCTGAATTTCTGATTTCTGTATCATTCATTTCAAAATCATTAAAATAACAGTAAATACCTGTATTGTATCCATCAATAAGTGCATTTTGGATATTTACAGCTTTGCATGTACCATTTGTACAATCAATAGCTTTATCTCCCTTATTTTCATTAATTATAGTTCCACCATTTATGGTTAATACCATAAATGAAGCTTTTCCTTGCACAGCTTCTATTGCTGTGTCACAGTTTTTAATATTGCAATTGTTTAAATTGAGCGAAAATGTTCCATTTGAATAGGGTGAATTTCCCATTCCTTCACTTGTGATTGCTTTACTTATGTTGTTAAAACTACATTTGTTTAATGTAATATATTGCCCACCAATTACATCTTCTTCAAAAGAACCATACTTTAATGAATCAAAAAATGAACAGTTTGTGAATGTGGAATAAACCTTTCCATCTGTTATAGCTCCACTGTTGAATGTACAGTTTTTGTATTCGCATGTCTTTTTTGGTATAGACTTTTGACTATCAAAAACTATATTTTGAAAAACAATGGAATTGGCAACAATATTTGATATATCACAGTCTGTTCCGTCTAATGTCACGTTTGAAATATTTGAATTTTTACCTATGGCTATATTCCCATCTGAAATTTCTGATACTTCACTTATGGATACACTTGAAATATTATCTATTGTAATTTTATTTCCATTTGTTAATGAGTTGTTTCCTAATTTTAAAGAAACAGAAGACAGATTGTCTCCTCCATCAAGAGATAACCCCCCTATTTCTATAGCTGAATTGATGCTTATTGTATAAGTGGACTTATTTCCAATATACAACAATTTACCATCTTCTTTTTCCCAATCATTATTACCAGTTATAAACAAATCCCAATCTGCTTGTGAATTTATTATAACTTCATTTCCATCTGAAACACTTGTTGCTTCTGATAAATTAAGATTATATTCATCTATCTCGTCATTATAATTTACAGTTTCTTTGTTTGCATCTGTTTCAGTTGCATCATTATCTTCTTGTACATCAGTAAGTTCTAAAGCATTATCTGCTTCTGCCACTTCTTGATTATATTCTGTTAATTCTTGTGTAGCACTTATTGGTGTTGTAGATGTCATTATGGAAGAAGCTACAGCTATTGCACATGTAACTTTTGCCAATCCCTTTTTTATCATATTTTTAACCTCCAAAATTATATTCGTTATAAATATGAAATATTTGGTATATTCAAAATCAAAAAAGCCACTTGAATTCTCTAAATTCAAATGGCTTTCATCAAATCTTTATATATTATGATTCAGTTGTAATACTTTCTGTTGTCTCAGTTGTTTCAGTTGTATCTTCTGTTTCTGGTACATGGTGTATTTCATCATAAGTTTCCATAATATATGCTGTGTCTACATTATATGTAGATAAATCATCTATACTAAATACGCCTAATCCATAGAAATATACAATTGCCAGTTTATTTTCTTCATTCCATGTATTATATGAATCCAAATTTGTTGCAAATTTACTAGCAGAATATGAATTCATAATATTTACCATTGCATTTATTACTCCATCATCAGGCTGATCCATGTAAGTTCCTGATATGGCAGCAGTTATATCATCACTTGTGACAGTCTGCTTTCCAAACACAAGAGTAGCCATGTTGGACTCATTTGTATCTGTTACAGTTTCCTCTACATCAAATGGTGTGTCACTTTCATCACTCTGTGTGATTCCATCCAAAATTGATTTACTTGAATCAACTGCATTGTTAAATACATCTTCTGGAATCACAACCTCTACTTCATCCGTATTATTGACTGTGACTTCTACTTCAAGTTTATTTACCTCTATAGATGGAATGTTAACTGACTTTGTATCAAGCTTGATTACTGATTTTTTTAATACTTTTGTCTTTTTGTCAAATGTAAATGTTGTATTAAACTTAATATCATTCAGTTCATCAGAAATATCAGCATTTTCACCTTCTTCCAATGCATCTGTCAGTGTTCCAAGTTCTTCTTTGTATGCATCTCTTAAATTCTTTAATGTGATAGAACCTGTTACAACATATCCATCATCTGTTGTTTCAAGAGATAATGAGTCAAAAGCTTCTGACTTTATTTTGAATGAATCCATGCTTATGCTCTCATTATTCTCAATTGTGTCTCTATTCCAAATATCATTATCTGTCTCATATGTATAAGTTGTGTATGTTTTTTCCCCTTCATTAAAATCAACATATGATTCATATGGAGTTGTCTGAGACATGCCAAATACATCATATGTCATATCCCCTTTTGTATGTCCGATCTCACCATTTGTTTGAATATTTCCTTTTAATGATAATGATACATCCATACTGCCAGACAGTGTATCTGTTGTTGTTGCTGTTTCCGTTTCAGCATCTGTGTCTGTACCTGCACTTGTATTTGTAATTCCTATGTCATACACAATAGGATCACTTTCATCCAAATTTTCCAATTCGTTGTTTTGTTCAGGTTCTTCTGTCTCTCCCTCTGTCCCATCAAGCTCAATATTTGACTGCTTTAATACTTCAGATTCATTTTTTGACAAATTAATAGAATTAGAAGTGATTCCATTAAACAAGGCGGATACATCTATACTTGCAGATGCATCAATCTTATAATCAGCATCCAAACATTCAACACTTCCATTGAATGGATTTTCAATTAAGCTTTCTGCTGTAACTTTTTCTTTCTTTCCACACCCTGAAAACAGAGTTGCTGTCATCACAAATGTTGTTAATGCAATTAATGCCTTTTTCTTCATTTTTTATTCTCCCTTTTTTAAATTTTCTTCAATTAACTGTTTATACACCAAGAACCTTGATTCTAAATCTTCTGTTGTAATCTCAATAATATATCCAAGCTTTTTCTGATATGTATAGATATGTCCACAGTCTCCAACATCAACCGGGATTACTATTTTATTATTATTGATTTTGATTACTAACTTTCCTTTATCATTTTTTAAATATCTATGTTCTTGTAATATCTGTTGAAAATAGCCTTCATTTTCATGCATTTTGAGAATTGTATCACTTGCCGGAATGTCTTTCATTGAATAAATAATAATTCTGTTCTTTGTGAGAAATTCCCCTTCATTACTTAGAACAATGATTCCTGATTTTCTGTTATTTGGCAACTTTTTAAAATTTGCAATATAACTGGTTGTAGATTTTTTTGTAGACATGTTGATTAGATACATTGGATCCCCAACAAGAATACTATTTATTGGTAATGCAACTTCATATTTTTCCAAATAATACCACTTCCTTTCTTTTCTAAATATGAGTGAATTTTGAAAAATATTTCATTTTTTTTATGTGCAAATTTTCTTAAAAATACAATTATGTTATACTTATATCATCAAAAGGAAAGGAGGTAAGTCAATATGAAGGTTTACTATGGTACTAAGGAAAATGATTATATTGAGCAGCATCTTACAAAGGATGAAATGATGATGCTTTTTAATTCAAAAATCAACCAGGATATCAAGCGTATTGCAGACTCTATGAAAAAGGGTTCTGATAATTAAATAAATTTGTAATATAAAAGACTCCAATTTGGAGTCTTTTTTTATCTACTCATTTATCTCATCATCATCTAAATCTTCATCATCCAACTGATCTTCTAAATCTTCCAACTCTTCCTCATCAAAGCTTTCATCACCATTCTTTCGTTTTTCTCTCATCTTCTTTAATCGTTCTCTCAACTTTTCTCTTTGCTCTTCTGTTAGTTCTTTCTTTCTAATGCTTAATTGCAAAGCTTTGACTGGCATATGAGCACAGATGCTTCCATCTTCATTTTCTGCAACAATTGTTACTTCATCAGGATATTTTTCTGCCATCTTCTTTACTTTTGTAATAAACTTTCTTTGAGAAAATGTAACTGTCATTTGCTTGTCTCCTCTGATAAATTCAATTACATTTTCACGCGTGTTAAAATTGTCCATATTATTCATTCCTCTCTTTTCTTCTGCTTCTCATGAATTACTCACCACTTAACTTTGTTTGAAGTGGAATCTTTTCAAGAACCTATGGTTCTTTTTAAGAATTTTTCTCATGCATTCACCTCTCCACCTATAGAGATGGGAGTATTCTACTAAATATTAGATGAATGAACATACCAAAGAATTCACCTTTGGAATCTTGCAATTCTATAAGGTTTCAAAACTTCTTGGTGCAGTTTTCCATTTCGGCATCACCTTTGGAATCTTGTAATTTCATAAGATTCCAAAGTTGAATCAATGCTGATTCTACGACC
>ERZ808252.629-NODE-629-length-32384-cov-25.143029_pt1 | contig 32384 bp, 40 predicted proteins | sample MGYA00521242_ERZ808252 | MGnify/ENA primary metagenome ERZ808252 (study PRJEB31516, sample SAMN03275581) | gut metagenome | biome: mammalia-associated habitat; material: feces | host: Papio cynocephalus | place: Kenya | collected 2012-08-07 ...
AAAGCGGTTTAGACCACCGCTTCGCAAGGGGATTATTCCCGCGCGTCCGTCTGCTAAAACAGGCGGGCGCGTCTTTTTTTGTGCCCTATTTCAGCCGTCGCAATTCGTCCAAAAGCTCGAAGACAAGCGCGATAATTTCCGCCCTTTCGAGCCGTAGCAGATACCCGAATAACTCGCCCTCGCGCATAAGGATAACAACTTCAATCCCGCCGCCGAAATATCCGTCAAAATTATCCTCTCCGCCCCATATCATTTGTTAAAAAAAATTAAAAAAAACGCTTGACTATTTCCGCAAGAAATTAAGAATCAATAACATAATAGTTCTTTGAGAGCCTTTGGGATAGTAAAAAACAAACCGCCGAAGTATGGAGCTTCGGCGGCTGTCCCATAGAAAGGAGGGAAATCAAAATGAGATTGCTTCAAATCTTTTTGATTATCGTACAAGCGATAATCGAAATAATTTTGATATTGTCAAGCTAAACTTGACGGCGAGCCGAAAGGCTCGCTCCTCCGCCCTCATAAGTTAGACGGTCGGCAAAATCTCAAAATACGCCTTGGCGGTCTTTTTGTCCACCAATGCGCCCCAATAGTGGTCGCGCAGCATTTGCTCGGAATTTCGGGTAATTATCGACGTTCTGCGGGGGTCGAGATAAAGGCTCAGATGGTAAGTCGCAAAGCTATGGCGGGCAAAATTCGCGGGAAGATTGAACTGCCTGAAAGCGTGAGTCCTGACCCAATCGGACGGACGAATTAGGGGCGTATGCTTGTATTTTTCAAGCCACACCCACAAATTTTCGGGTAAATCTTCCAATGTCCACGCCTTAAACACCTTGCCGATTTGGGCGGGGAATACAATTTTCTTTTCCGCGTATCGAAAATAATCGTCTTTTAAACGCGGAATTTCTTCAATTCGGATACCCGCAAACGACGCAAGAGCATAAAAGCGCGCAAATTGCGGATATTTTTGTTCGACAAATGCAAAAAACGCCCGCGCCGTATCGACGGATAAAAAGCCTATTTCATACGGGGTTTCGGACTTAATAAATTCGTCTGTGTGAATTTTAAGGATTGGATTCGAGGAAATGGCTTCACGATTGACGCAAAAAGAAAAAAATTCCGAAATCGTAGCGCGCCAATTTCTTACCGTTTTATTGCGTCCACGTTCCAATAAAAAGGCAAGCAGGGCTTGCGGGGTCGCGTCGGCAAAAGAATTAAATGCCCGCTTAAAATTGGCGACGCGCCCTTTGATTTGCGAAAATTCCGAAAACTTAAGCTTGCCAGCGTCATATTTCGCTTTTTTCATCGCAAGAAATTCATCGAGAAAGTCGTGGAGAGATTGCGGGCTGTCGAATTCCCACGCTTTTTGAACGGACTGTAAAAGCGTTTTGCCCTGTGGTAGTACGCCGAGAGCGTCTTTGATGTCCTTGATTTGTTCGCCGGAAAGAGCCATAAAAAAAGAGAGGTCAAATTTCCTCGCGGCAAAGAAAGCATTTCTAAAATCAATTGCCTCCGATTTAGATACAAAAGTCTTACGTATAGTTTTTCCGTTTACCTGTATTTCAAACCTCCATTTGTCGTCCGCAATTTTAAATACATTTTTCATACAAAAAAACAATGAGGACTTTGTGAGGACTTTTCAAGCCGAAAAAGTCTCTTTTTTGTCCCATCAACGTCCGAAGCGCGTCCGAGCACTTTCCCCGCAATCCCTTTATTTATCGACAAAGAAGCCCGCAAAGTGTTTATTTTTGCGGGCTTCAAAATCATACTCGGGACGGGACTCGAACCGCTCTTAAGTGCCTTTATTTATGCGGGTTTGAGCGGATTTTTTTTATTTTATGAGGACTTTATGAGGATTTTGAGGTTTGCTTTCGCCCCCACGGAGGAGCCCATTTTTTACAACAAACAATTTCCCCGTTTATTAGTTCAAATAAAAGCGTTTTGTCCTTTCGTGAATAAAGTTTTGTCGTTTTTTCGAGTTGAAACTGTTTCATAATTTCTGACTTACGTTTTTCAAAATGTTTTTGCATTTCTTCCAAATTTAATTTCGAAAAGCAATATTGCTTAAATAGCTTGTCATCAATAACTGATTTGTTTTCCATAATTAAAAACCTAATTTCTTGCGGATAAAAGCCGAAAAGCTCATATTCCCGCGCATTTCATCGACTTTGGCGCGTTCTTCGTGGCTCAAAATAACCGTAAATTGCGCTCGGCGCCCTCTTGTTGTTCCTTTGGGACGGCCTCCGCCTTTGCGTGCTCCGCCCCAAGTCCCCTTTTTCTTTTCTGTTTCCATTTTATTTTTTCCTTTGTTTTTGTCGTTTTAAATAGAGGAGGCCACGGACTTTCGCCCGTGGGTCAAGTTTTAGCTTGACTTTAACAAGGTAATAATATCTATTATCGCCTTGATGATAATAAGCAAGAGTCTCAGTGCTTTGATTATCATTTCAACCTCCTCTTTTTTTTAGTATTAGCGTGAGGTCGTCGCGACGGGTACTCCCCGCCGCGATTTTTTTGACCTGTGAAAGAACTTAAATTATGTTTCTAAGTCTGCTTATTTCTTGGATAAAGTCAAGCGTTTTTTTTCAAAAATTTTCGTTTTATAAGTGTTTTTCTATCTTACAATTATAAAACCCTTTATATAGTACGCGTACGCGGGTGCGCGTAGATGCGGAAATTTCGTGCAATCGCCTACAAATCAATAACTTAAATGCGGTATCCAAATATAATTAAAAATAATTTTGCTATAAATTGTTGATAATCAACATCTTATTCTTGCGGGCATAATGTAAGAGCGGGGCCCCTTTTTCGCTGTCGCTTCCCCGCTCTTATAGTATGCCCTCAAGCAAATGTCAAGTGCTTTTTGTAAAAAAATAAAAAAAGTGTGCTTTTTTTATTTTAAAGCTTGCAATGAGCGCAGGGCGAAATAATCTAAAGGCAACAGCCTGCCCCGAAATGAGAGACTATCAGACCAATCATTCCATATCTTCCAAGCGCGAGTTATCATATTCCGCGTTTCCCTGCGAGAGCGTTCAACTCTCTTGTAGTCCTATTCTCCCCAGCGAGCAAGGCGAGGCAATAGACGAGGTTTTGCGCGCGTATGGTATAGAGATACCCCCCGAAGCATTCCAAGCCCTTGTAGACGCTTCTAAGCGTTCTGTCGCAGGCCTGGCTTTTTCGATGGCACGCGCTATTATTGCCAGCTTAAAGGATAAGGACTCGCCCGATATAACGCCCTTAAAGTGCTTACTCTTGGAGCGTTTACTTGGCTTAAATTACTTAACATTTGATGATATTGCTAAAAAATGCTCTACCTCAAAACAAAACGCTCACATTCAATTTACGCGTATGATTGCCCGAATGTCTACTTTTGTAAACGACCCGCAAGACGGATTCGATTTGCCGCTCTTTGTAGCTGCTCTTTCACAGATTGCGCCGAAAAATTAAGGTACTTTTCTCAACTTTCTAATACGCAGGTAAATAGCGAGCCCGCGATTTTTTTGCGCGCTTTGTTTGTTTTTAGTTAAGTTATTTTTTTTATGGCTCTTAGGAAAAAATCGACCTCAAAAGTTCAGAAAAAAGCGACTACTTCGGCCGCTGAAATGGTCGCGCGGTATGTTAATCAAAAACGGCTTGCGGAGATACTTGATGTGTCCGAGGTTGCTGTCCATAAATTGGCGACCGCAACGGATTTTAAGCGCAACGATAAGGGCGAAATAGACATCTACGACGTACTCTATCATCTTGTAAAAAAGCGAATGACAACCGAAGCGGACGAATACCAAGAGCAACGGTTGCGCAAAATAAAAGCGGAAGCGGATATGGCGGAACACGATTTGCAGATAGCCCGCCGCGAAGTTGTCCCGATGGCGGAGGCGGTTGAATTTGTCAAAAAGCAGCTGTCGCCGATTGCAACCGCTATTAAAATGTTGCCGTCGAGACTCTGCGGGTTGTGCGTTGGGCTCGACGATGCCCGAGTAGCGGAAGAAATTATAACGGGAGAGGTGGACAAATGCCTTGCGAAAATACGTGGCGAGTAGAATTTACCCGAGCGTTTAAGCGATTGTTTGCGCCGCTTGCAAAAATCGGAGTTGTCGAATGGGCACGGCGGAACGTGTACCTTGTCGACGACGAGCGGGCGGGGCCTTTTGATACGGAAAATTTCCCGTATATGCGCGAGCCGCTTGAGAGCCTGCGCTTCGGGAGCGTGCAAGACATAATATTGTGCTTTGGGACGCAGACGGGAAAAACGACAATCTTGACGGTCGCGGTGGCGTACATCGTGGACATAATCCATAAGACGATATTTTTTGCTTTTCCCACGAAAGAGCTTGCCAAGCGATACAGTAAGACGCGCCTGCAGCCTCTTTTCAAGGCGTCCGAGAGTTTGCGGGCGCATTTGCCCGAAAATCGGGACAACTATACCAATTTGGAGCAGCAATTTGATACCTGCACGCTCGTTTTGACAGGGGCTGGGACGCCAGCGCAGTTGGCATCGACCCCCGCGCCGATAATAATTGCGGACGAAATCGACAAATTTAAGCTGGCGACAGACCGCGAGGCTGGGGCATTGCAACTACTTAAAGAGCGGTCGAAAAGTTTTGTCGCGAAAAAACATCTGATAGCATCGACGCCAACGACGGCGAGCGGGAATATTTGGTCGGCATACGTCGGCTCGGACGCGCGGAAGTATTTTGTGGCGTGTCCGCATTGCGGGGCGGAATTTACCTTTGAGATGTCGGGGCTACGGTGGGAGGGACGGGCGGACGAAAGCGCGGAATGGGATTACCGACGCGTTAGGCGCACGGCGCACTACGAGTGCCCGCACTGCGGGGGACACATCGACGAGCGGGCGAAGCGCGAAATAATGCGCAGCGGGCGCTGGGTGGCGACCAACGGCAACGCCGCGACGGGAGCGCGGGGGTATCACTTGAACTCGCTGTATTCGCCGACATTGACGTTCGGGGAAATCGCGGAGGAATTTTTAAGAGCCCAGGAAGACTTGTCGCGAATGCAGAATTTTGTGAACTCGTGGCTGGCGGAACCGTGGGAAGACTTGTGTTTCGGGGGCGAGCCCGCAGCGCTGAAAAATTGCGTGTGCGATTACGAGCGCGGGGAGCGGAAAGGAGCGAAAGCGATAATCGCGGTAGACGTACAGATGAGGGACTTGCGCTACAACGTGCGGACATACGACACGACGGGCAGCTACTTGGCGGACTGGGGAACAGCGGTCGACTGGGCGGACATCGACGAGCTGCAAACCCGCTACGGCGCACAGCTTGTCGGGGTGGACATAAACTTTCGCGCCCGTGAAAACGAGGTGTACGAGGCAATCGGCAAACGCAAAACGCGCGGGTGGCTTGGCATACTGGGCGCGCCCGACCACAATATTTTGACGGCAAACGCAAAACTAACCCACTTTAACCCGATGACACGCAACCGCCGAATAAACATCGGGGGGATAAGACTGCTTACGATAAAATCGAGCCTCTACCGCTCGGAGCTTGCGCTCGCCCGAACGGGTGCGCGCGGGAATTGGCACGTCTATCGCGGGATAGAGCGCGGATACGAGCGCGAACTTTTCGCCGAAGTGCAGGCGGAAAAAATCGTAAAGGGACGGCGTGAAATCTATTGGAAGCAGGTACGCACGGACAACCACCAATTTGACTGTGAAACCTATCAGTTGGCAATGGCGGAATATTTTAAGGTTTCTGGGCGCTCCATTGCGGGGGCGGCAGCGGGGGCGGCGCAACGCGCAATAAACCCCGCAGCGGGCGCCCCGAGCGCGCCGAGGAAAAAGCGGCAATATAAACCCTTGGGGAATTGACAACAAAATGGACACACTGACCTTTGAAATACCTGCGGAACATTTTCGGCAGCTTTGCGCCCAGATGAAAAAACGCCTGCAAATCAGCCTGCCGCAAGTGGTACGCGGCGAAGCGGGGGCAATCGCCAAGACAATGGCAACGCGGACGTCCGAGGCCAAGCCCGCCAAACTGCGCTCGCGTGTGCTCCAACGCAGCATATCGGAGACAACGGACGAAATAACGATAAGCTCGGGAGTCCGCCGCGCCGACGCCAAGGGGCGCGTGTGGTATCACCCGCACGGGGCGGTCGTGCAGCGCGGGATAAACGCGGGGCGGAAGGCGTTTTATTTTTTCGGGCTGCTCAAATATCCGCGCCTTGCCATGCCTACGGGCGGGCGGTATTATCCGCGGCGTTTCGCGCAATTTGCGCCGCTGTTCGAGAAAATCCGCCAACAGAACGCGTCGAATTTGGCGGCGGCGCAGGCACACATAGGGCTTACCAAGGCGACTTGGGTAAAAGTTGCGGAGGACATAGGCTTCGGCCCGCTGAAAATCGCATATCTGCCCCCGAGAACAAAGCGGATAAAACCGAGAGTATACGCCCTTGCGTCGCAGATAACGGGGATTTCGGGAGCATTGACAAGCGGAAGCGGCGATACAATCGGGATAACTTTGTATAACTCTTCGATAATCGCAACGCGACGGGACAGGGATTTGTTCCGCCGCGTGGTGTCGGGGCGTCAAAAATATCTTTCGCGCAATTTGCGCGAGGGGTTCGGACAAAGCGCGAAAGCGGTCGCGGCCAAATATCCTTGGGTTGATGTCGTTTGACTTGCGCGCCTGAAAGATATGGCGACATATCTTGAGAGATTGAAAGCGCGGCGCGAGCGCGTAAAGGCGGAAATCGCGCAAATAGAGGGCAGACTGGCGGCGTCGCACGCATTGGGCGACACGTCGAGCGCGCAGGGAATTTCCGCGGGCTTTAGCGAAAATTTGAAGTGGCGCCAGCGGCTCGATACCTTGTATAGCCAGCTCGAAATGCTCGACTCCCAAATTGAGGGGACGGCGGCAATGGGCACTCGCACGGGCAATATTGCAATAGTTCGGAGGGCTGGACTGTGAGCGCGGAGGAAAAAAAGCCCGTGAGAAAATATTCCGCGCTGGGCGGGGGCGCATACTATTTCGGCGGCTACGACGCGACGAAAAACAGCATATTCCGCGAGCTTTACGGCGACACGCGCACGCGTGCGGAACGCGATATGCTCCCTCTGCCCGACCGAACGCTATTGATAGCGTGGTTGCGGCGCGCCCAGCGCAACGACGCGCGCGTGGCTGGGATATTGACGGCATACGCGCAGGGGATAGGTTCGCCGACGCCGCATATCGTCTACCGCGACGACGCGACGGGCGCGAAGCTCGAAAATTGGCTTTTGGGCAAGTTTGCGGACATACGCTACGGAGTGAGCGAGATAGCGTCGGGCTTGTCCGCAATGATGCAGGTTGTAATCCGCGAGGTGCTTATCGGCGGGGAATGCTTTGTCGTAAAGATGGCGGACGGGCGTTTGCGCGTGCTGCCGTCGGAATATTGCGGCTCGCCGCTGGACTCTGGCGACGAATCGCGCGAGCACGACGGGATAATCTACAACGCCGACGGGACAGTCCGCGCCTATCGTTTCGGGCGGCGCATAAACGGTTCGATGAGCTACGAAAAGGGGGCAAGTACGGTCGTACCCGCCCAATTTGTCTACCATTTGGGGACACCCACGCGCGCCGAAGAAGTGCGCTACCCGCCGAGGCTGTCGGCTGCGATATGCACATTGCAGGACATCGCGGACTTGTGCGAGTTCAAGCTCAATCAGGTCAAAATCCAAAGCACAATGCCGTATTTCGTGACCAAAAATATCGCGCCCGAAATCGCTTCGCAACTGCAGGCGTCGTTCGAGGAAAACCCCGACGAGAACGGGGAAATCGAGGACTGGGCTGGGCGGATGACGGCGCGCAGCGGGTACGAAGTCGTAAACCCGAACAAGATAAATTATTTGGAGACGGGCGAAGACATCAAGACGCCCGACATAAAATTCAACGGCGCGGACTTCGACGCGTTTTTGCTTTCGAATCTCGATTTTGTCTGCGCGTCAATCGGGATAACGGTCGAGGAGGCGCTTGTCGGGTATCGTCGGAGCAATTACAGCTCTTCGAGGGCGTCGAAATTGCAGTGGCGCAAGACGGTTGACACCGAGCGGCAGATGTATTCGCGCTTTTTGTACTCGGTCGAGGCGTGGCTTTTGTGGCTTTCAATCGGAGCGGGCGAATTGCCCGAAATCGGCTTCGAGGAAATCCCCGCAATCGTGGACGCGACAACGCTGATATATCCGCCGATTCGCGAAATCGACGAGCAAAAGGCGGCATCTGCGGACATCAGCTACGTCAAGGCGGGCTTGAAGAGCCGTCAGGACGTTCTGGGCGAACGCGGGGAATACACGGACGATTTGATAAAACAGCAAGTGTCGGACGCGGCGGCGATGGCGCTTGCGGTAAAAAAGGCGGCGGCGGAAAGCGGGCTGACGGCGGCGGAAATCGCCGCATATCTGCCGCAAAACAGCTCCGCGCCGTTTAGCCCGCCGAACACGGCATTTGACCAATCGGGAGATAATAATAATGGCTGATAAAAACAACAAATACCGCACATTTTCCGCGCTCGGGGCAAAGGTTGCCGCCGAAAACGGGGAACTTCGGAACGTCTCGCTGATAACACTCGGCGAGGCGGTAAACCACGGCGAAATCGTGGACGGCGGCACGCTAATGTCGGTGCTCGAATGTCTCGGCGATACCCCGCTGAAGGCATACGACAGCCACTGCGGCGGCGACAGCGTCGGGGGCATACTGGGCTTTTTCAGCGGCTTTAAACTCGCGGGCGACAAAATCATTGCCGAGAAATTTTCGTTCCGCCCGAGCGCGGACGAAAAGAGCAAAACGGCGATACTCGAGTGCGCGCAAATCGCGCCCGAATCCATGGGCGTGTCGTTTACTGCGCTGACGGGGCTTGTATGGGTTTTGGAGGACGGAACGGAGCTCGATTTTTTCGACTCGGTAAAACGCCCCGAAAAGGCGGTCAACGAATTGCCCGCGATAAGATTTTCGAAGATATTTTCTGCGGATTTCGTGGGCAGCCCCGCGGCGAATCCGAACGGACTTTACGACGCGCAAAACGCGGTAAAAACTCAACCAAAGGTAAAAAATATGGCGAACGAAATACTCGCATACTTTGCCGCAAAATACGCGGCGCAACCGGCAAAGCTTGCAAAAGCTGCGCTGAAACTTTCGGCGGACGAAGGTGCGACGAAAGAGGAAATCGAAAAACAAGTGGAGGGCGAAACCGAAGTCGAGGAGCTGAAGAACAAGCTCGCGGCATTGGACGCCGAAAATAAGGAGCTCAAGGACAAGCTCGCCGCGCTCGAGGGCGAAAAATCCGAGGGCGAAAAAAAGCTTGCCGAGGCGGAAAAGCAGCTTTCTGCGCTCAAGGGACAGGCGCCCTTTTGCGTCGGCACGCAGGACGGAGGCGACGGGCAGAAGAAGCTCGAGGAATTCGAGGCGCAATATTCCGCGCTGATTGCCGCAGGCGACACCGCAGGCGCGGCGAAACTTTACAGGGAATACACGGCAAAAAAGTAAGGAGATAAAAATATGGCAAGTGCATTTACAAATATGGATCTTGTCCGCCTTGCGAAATTCGCGGCGGAGGGCTTTAGGCGCGGAATCCCCGCGTTGGAGGCAATATCGACGAAGTTCGAGGACGGAGTCGGCGAAAAGGGCTGCATCGTAAAAATCCCGTACGTGGATATTACGGCAAGCGCGCAGACGCCCGACGCGGACTCGGGCTACACGTTCAGCAAAATCGGGGCGAAGGGCATCGACGTTTCGATTACCAACACAATCGGCTTCCCGGGCGAGCTCCCGTTCTGGGACGTGGCAAAGGCGGGCGGAATCGAAAGCTTGGGCAGCTACATCGCGCAAATGGCGGGCAAGGTTGCTCTCGGGCTTTGGTCGAAAATCGAAGTCGAATTTAAAAAGAGCACGAACACCAAGGAGATTACCTCTTCGACTTTTGACGCCGACGACGTAATCGATTTGGCGGGCGCGTGCGCCGACAAGGATTGGCCGCTCGACGGCAGGGCGCTTGTCCTCTCGACGGCTCTTGCAACGCAGCTGAAGAAAGACCCCGCGCTCAAAAACGCGTCGGCACTGGGCAGCGACGACGTAATCCGCGAGGGCAAAATCGGACGCTTGGGCGGCTTCGACGTCTACGAACAACCGGGCATCGGGACAACGTCCGACAAGGTGCTCGGCTACATCGTGCACAAGTCGGCGTTGGCACTGGGCACGAAGCTTGTCCAGCCGCCGATTCCCGCGGCGTCCGACAAGGCACAGCTGCGCGACGTGCTCGTAGACCCGAACGGCTCGGGGCTCAACTTTGTCCTGCGAACCTACCAGCAGCAGAACCCCGAAATCACGCGCCAAATACTCGAACTTTTCTACGGCATGAGCGCGCTCAACCCCGCCGCGCTGTTTGTCATCAAGGAAAAGACGACAGCCGACGCGGGCGGCGGTACGGGCAGCAACTAAGCCATGAGACAGAGCGCACTGATAACAACCACTTGCGGCGGGGAGCGTACCTGCGCTCTCGTCGCGGGCGACGGCCGCGCGGAATTCGCGGCGGCGTTGGAGAGCGGGCAATACGCGCTCGTGGAGCTTGCGACTCTCGCGGTTGTAAAAAGGAGATATTCTTCTTCTGCGGTCAAGGCGGACGACAAACCCGCCAAACCCAAGAAGAAATCGAGGTAAAGGCATATACGGGGGCGCGGCGGAAACGCCGCCCCCTTTTTTTAATCCCGAAAACGGAAATAAAAAAATGGAATTTGCGATAGACAAAAACATAGCGCGGCGGCTCGTCGAAAACAATATCCTGCGCAACCCGAAAAAAATAAAGCTCGACGGCGCGGAGATGACCGCGCGGCTCGGCGATGTCGGCATGGCGCGCAAAGCCCAGCTTGCGGGCTTTCTAAACGTCTCGCCCGACGCCGAACTGATAGTCGCCCTGCCCGACGGCGCGCCCGCGCCGATAGCGATGCGCAGCACGGTCGAAATGGACGATGCGCAATACGAAGTCGCGGAAGTCCGCCCGATGACCGCCGTCGACTGCTACCAACTGACAATTTCGAAAATAATCTGATCATGAAATTCGACAAAAAAACATTCGAAAAACTCGCGGCATTGCTCGCCCACAAAAAAACATTCGAAACCGCCCTGACAAAATACTTGGACGGAATTTTCGGCTCCGACACGGCGGTAATCGGCGCATATTCGGACGCGGAAATAAAAACGCCGTATGTCGCAGTCTCGTTCGAGGCGGGCGCGGCGGAGGAAAAGACGACGCACACGGCGCTGACTGGCTGGCACGAGGACTACATTTTTTCGGGGACGCTTACGCTCCAATATTGTAGCCGTAGGGCGGAGTCGCCGCGCGCGCATTTCGGGCGCATCGCAGAGCTTCGGGCGGCACTGTGCGCGGGGTTTGCGATGGATACCGACAACCTGCCGCTGTCGCCGCTCGCCCTAACGGAAATCACTTTTGCGGGCGAAAACTACTCGTACGACGAAAACGTAAAAGCCGACATAACGGAGCTTTATTGGGACGTAAAATATCTGATAGACCCGAACGGGTTTGACGGGTTGGCGAAATAATAACGGAAACTTTAACCAAGGATAAAAATGGCAATAAACAATCCGCAAAACTTCGAAATCCCGACGGAGGATTTGACGATAGGCTCGACGGAGTACTTTCTGGATTCAGTCACCCCTACGCAGGCGGTCAACGAAATCGACGTCAACAACAGCGCGGGCGAATACTACGACAGCGCCTATTCGCTCGGCAAAAAGACGTGCTCGTTTACAATCCGAAGGGTAAAGGCTTCGGACGCATTGCCCGAGGCTTTTACGACGTTCGAATACGGCGACGAAACTTGGCGCATAAAGACGGTCACCCCGACGAAAAACGCGGGACAGGTGACGAGCTACGCGCTCGAGTGCGACAAGGTAATGAGCCACACTTAGGGCGGCGATGGGCGACAAAAGGGAGCTTGTCGAAAAATTCCGCGGGGCGGTCGTGCGCGAAGGGTACGCCCGCCTTGCGGCTTTTAGCGGGCTGAAATATCCGTTTACCGTCTGCGGCGAGCCCCTGCGGGCGATGACATTGCGCGATACGGTCGAAATGCAGATAGCGGGCAGCCCCTTTTGGTTCGGCGGAAAATACGACGTGCTCGATGCCCTGACGGTGTTGTATATCGTCTCGCGCTCGCGAGCGGAGGGCGAGGGCGCGCGGGAGTTTTCGCGGCGGCTGGCGAAAAAATTTCCGAAATTCGAAATCTGCCAAGAGGCGGAAAACTACGTCGCGGACATGTTTTTGGACTGCGGCGCGCTCGAGGTCGGGGAGTCGGCGGAAAAGAAAAAGCAAAAGCCGCCGCACTATCTGAACGCGGCGGTCTACGTGCACGAAATCGCGTCGGCGTACGGCTGGGCGCCCGACACGGTGCTGTCGCTGCCGCTCGGGCAGGTCTATCAATATTTGCATTTGATAAGGGCGGCGAAAGACGGCACTTACGCATGGCGGCAACTCTCGGACATCGAAGCCGACAAGGTTGTCGCGGAACGGATTAAGAGCAGAAACGGAGGATAGCGATTATGGCGGGCGAAACATTGCGGGCAAAACTGGGCTTGCAGACAAAGGAGTTTTCGAGCGGTCTTGCGGCGGCGCAGGGGCGTGTTGCGGCGTTTGCGTCGGCGGCGAAGACGGCATTTGCGTCTCTGGGGATAGTCGCCGCCATGGCGTCGGTAGTCGCGGCGGTCAAAGGCGGGGTGGACGAAATCGGCAGGCTCGGACGCCGCGCAAAGGACATCGGACTGACTGCGGGCGAAATGAAAACGCTTTCGACTGCCGCCCGCGCGTCGGGTATCGAGGCGGAAAAGCTCGACGTCTCGCTAAAAAAGCTCGCACTCACGACGGGCAAAGACGCGAAAACGGCGATGATAGAGCTTGCGGCCAAAGCGGAGGCGGGGACATTGTCGCTGGCTGAGGCGCAAAAATATTTCGGGGAAAACGCGCTCGAGATGATAAGACTTTGCGGACAGGGCAAAGCAGCCGTCGAAAAGATGTTCGAGGGTTCGGAGGCAATGGACGGCGCGGCGGTTGCGATGGAAAAGGTGACGGCGTTCTTGGCGCAGTTGCGGGATTGGGGCGTCGGGGTAATCGCCCAAACGGTGGAGGGCTGGCAGCAGATGGCGGAGGCGTGGAAGGATTTCCGCAACGGCAGAAGTTTCGGCGACACTACGGCGATGCGCAAACACGAGGAGTATCTAAAGCGCAACATCGAGGCGCAAAAGCGGGCTAACGCCGAGCGGGAAAAGGCGGAGCTCGAGCGCAAAAAGCGGTTGGCGGAATTGGACGCGCTCGACCGAAAACTCGAAGACGCGCGGCGCGGAGAGATGAGCGACTTGGACAAAATTTTGAACTACAAAAACGACATCGCCAATTTGGAAATCGAGTCGGAAAAATACGCCAAAGACAGCGTCGAATACGGCGAATTATACCGCCAAATCGTCGAAAAAACGATAGCCTTGGAGGCCGCGGAAAAACGCGTCAAGGACGCCAAGGCAAAAGCCGACGAGGCGGCGCGCAAATCGGCGCAGGACGCGGCGAAAAAGGCGCGGGAAGACGCCCAAAAAGCCGCCGAAGCCGAGCAGCGCCGCCGAGAGCGGCAGGCGGAGACCGAGCGGAAAATCAACCAACTACACAAAGACCGCGCCGCCCTTTTGAGGGAAATCGCCGAGGAAGCGAAAAAGGCGCGGGACGAAACCGTCAAAAATATCGCCGAAAAGGCGGGCGGGCAGACGGGCGCGCGCGCGAAAAAAGTCGAAAAGTACACGGAGCGTGCGGAAAAGGCGCGCGCGGAGGGACGCTGGAACGACTATTCGATGTACTCGCAGCTCGCCGAAAAATACCGCGATTCGGCTCTGTCGAAACATCGCGCGGGGCTCGAAAAGAAAATAGCGCAGGCGGAAAAGAGCGGCGACACGAATACGGCTAAACGCCTGCGCGACGTCTACGACAAAGAGGGATTCGGCAATAAGGGCAACGACGCCCAGCTCGAAAAACTCAGGGAAATAAACGAAAACACGAAGGAGACGGCGGAAAAACTCGCCGACCTGCTCGGCAATCTGAAATAGGAAAAAACCAATGCGCATACCGTTTAACAATATCTCGGATTCGATACTGCAAAAATCGGGCTACCCCGACGGCGAATTGCGCGTCTCGTATCCGTTTGCTTCGATGGGCGACAACCGCTCGATAGTCGTCGAGCGCGACTATCTGGCGGACGCGCGCTATTATGCCCCGCAACCGCTCGACTCGGAAATGGACAAGGAGAGCCGCGAGCTTTTGCGGCAGGATTGCGGCAAGCTGCTTTTGGTCGACGAAAGCGCGACAACGGCGGGGCTCGGGCTTTTGCGGATAACGCGCACGTTTGCAACCGTCCCGTATTCGCACATCGAGCGGTGCGCGCAAAATACCGTGCGTTTCGGCTGGGCGTCGTCGGGCGTGTCGTACTGGAAAAAGGCGCAATGGACGAGCGACGGCAAATATTATTACATCTTGGGAGAGCCCGTAGGCGCCCGCCTGACGGTCTATTTTACGTCGGGTTATAAAGTTTACGACTACCCGCGCGGCGTCTCGCTTTATGCCTATGTCGACGAAGACGGTTGCAGGATACCGATTTCCGCCGTGACTTACAGGGGGTTTTGGGGGGGCTATCGTCACGAGCAAACCATTGTAATGAAACCCGACCAAGTGAGGAATATGGCGAACGGACGCATAGCCCGCAGCGGGGCATACGACGGCTTTACCCAGTACGATTACAAGCATTTGACCGACGGCGCGACTTACGAGCTTTCGCAGCCTCTCACGCCGATAGACATTTCGAGCGGGCAGGAAACCAGTACGCTGACGGCAAATACCTATCCGTCGCTCGAGCAATACAAGCAGCTAATGCTTGCGGGCGAAGCCTACCAGTGCGCGGAGGCGACGATTGCGCGCTGGAAGGGCAATATCTACGAGATTGCAACCCCATTTGTCTATGCCCGATAAGGCGACAGTCGCAAGTCGTTTTGCGTCCATTTTGTGCGGGCGCGGATTCAACCCCGAAAAGGTGCTAAAGCTTTGCAATTATCCCCGAATTTCGGGCGTCCGCTTTTTGTCCGACGAAACCTATTTTTCGACAATAATCGGCATTTACGCCCTTTCGGGCGCGCGATTGGTAAAAATGCCCGAATACGCCGACACAAAAAATTTCGGGCGCGGGTATCGGGCATTGGTCGGGCTCTGTTTTTGCGCTACTGCGCCCGTCGATTATCCTTTCGACAACGATCGCATTATGGAGATTTTCGCCGATTCGGTTCACCCCGCCCGAAAACTTATGCTTCGGGACGGGCTCTGGTATCCGATACAAATCCGAAATGAGGGCGAATTATTTTGTGACCGCGCCGTTGTGTTTGCGATTTGCGGCGGCGGGTATTTTTTGCCCACCGCAGTTTTGCGGCAGGTTGCGGGCAAAATATGGGATTTGCAAAATCCGCAGGCGGCGTGGGATTCACGCGGAAGTGTTTGACGTGCCTTTTTAAAGGTATGCAAACGCGCAAATTATCAATCGACATTTCGGAGGGCTCGCCGCGCTCGGCTTTGATTGGCTCTTTTCCGTCGCTCGTTTTCGGCGACAACTACAAATTCCGCGTCGAGATAACCGACGGCACAAATCCCGTCGCGCTCGATGCCGATAAGCAATATGTTTTTGGCATAGGCCTTACAAACCGTCCCACGGGCGGAAAATACATTTTGTCGTACGGCGGCGAGAGCACGCAGGCTCTCGGAGTTTCCGCTACTGCGGAGGCGGTCGAGAATGCGCTCAACGCCCTTTCGTCCGTCCAGTCTGCGGGCGGCGTAAAAGTTGGCGGCAATACGGGCGGGCCATTTAAAATTTATTGGTGCGAGGCGGGCGAACGTTCCGCCGTCGGCGTGAAAAATATCCTCTACCCCGACGCCCAAATCTATTCGTCGCTGATAACGGCGGGCGACAATACGACTTGCGCCGTGCAGGCAATGGCATTTAGGCTTCGCCTGCTCTCGGCAATGTCCAATATGACGCTCAAAGACGTTTCGTGGACAACGAGCTCGACAACCTATGTCGAGGTCGAGAAGCCCGTAAGCATAACGACCAAGACCACGACAAAAGACGAGTCGGGCAATGACGTTGTGACCGAGACAACCGAGACGCGCACGGAAAAAACAACCGAGCCGCAGACGACAACCCAGCAGCACACCGCAAAAGCGGCGCTGGAATTCGACTTGTCGCTCGCTACAATCGAGGCGCTAATGGCTCTCGGCGGAGCGGCGCGTCTGTCGGTCTGGGCGGAGTTGGCGGAGGTTTCGGCGTCGGGCGAAGTGTCCACGCTAATGCAGGCGGAGGGCTCCATACTCTCAAATGTAATCCCCGACGCCGCAACGCTCACGAACGCTTCGCAGGAGCTGACGCAATTTACGGCGACGGCGAAATTTTACGCCATCGGCACAAAGGACACCGCGCCGACAATAACGGAGGACGGGACAGCCCCGTCGGAGAGCGACAAAGGCTCGGCGGCATACTACGCGCAACTTGCGGCGAACGCCAAAAAAACGGCGGGCGAATCCGCGACATCGGCGGCGGAAAATGCCCAGGCGGCTACGGGCGCGGCGGAAACGGCTGTTTCTGCGGCGGAGACGGCAAGCGCGGCGGAAACGGCGGCGGAAACGCAAGCGGGGGCTGCCAATGCGGCAATGAATACAGCACAGGCGGCGGCAACCCAAGCGGCAAGCGACAAGGCGACAACCGCGACTTACAAGACCGCCGCCGAATCAGCAAAAAACGCCGCCGAGCTTGCCAAGACACAGGCGCAGGAAATATCCGATCCCGAAAATCGAATTGGCAATTTACAAATCCTAAAGCAAAACGGCGGGCAGTTGTACCTAAACGGAGGTTCGGCTACAACTAATTGCAAGCCGACATTCGGCGCGGCTCAATCGCTGCTCTTTACCTACGAGGTATCCGAATCAGAGCTTGACGCTTCGCCGTGGTCGATTATCGGCAATGCGCATATCTGGAGCGGACAAAAGGGCATCGGTTTTGCAAAAAATACAAGCAACAATATTCAATGTGGTTTTAATTGGGCTGGGAATACTACAGGGAGAGCGTTTTTGGAAGCACCTAAAGCACAACTCGCCGACGGCAAGCCGCACGCGTGGGCGTTGGTTTGCGGTAAAGATGACACCAACGGATTTTTTAAGCTATACCGCGACGGCGTTTTGATAGGCTCAAAAACTAACCTTGCTTTATTTGAGGATTTTATCCCGACCTACGGATTTTATCTTGGAAAATCGCAAGGTTCGAGTGCTGCCGATGCTTCTGCAAAGGGCAGGCTCTCGCGTGTTGCGTTTTTCAACTTCGACGTCTCCGCTTCCGACGCGCTCTATTCGCTCGCGGACTACCAGACGGGCAAGTTGATTCCACCGAGTTTTAATCTAACAACCCTTGGGGAGTTGTTAGACCTGAAAGAATCCACTATTGCAAGCGTGCAATGGTACGCCAGAAGGGCGGACGCAGTACAATATGCTGGCGTCTGGGAGGATGGTTCGTTTGTCCTGAAGAATACGGCGGACACGACCGTAGACGCGGAAATGAAGCAAGTTTTTTACATCCGCCCCTACATAACGCTTTCCGAAACTATTCCCGTTGGCGCGTTGGTTGAAGTTTCGTTTGACGAGTGGGTTTTTAACACAACTTATTTTTCACAAAGCCCCGAAACGCCAGTAGCCGAGGTTTCGAAGCAGCGTTTTTACGGCTGGTTAACAGTCGGTACAAGTCCCGAAATGTCAAACTTTGGGCATGGCAAAGTGCGAAGCGATAAAAAGTTTAGATTCAATATCACGGAAGCGTCGAATAAGTTGTATTTTTCGAATTATGGTTTTGCCTTGCTCGGCAGCGTTTCGGAGGGTGATGTAATCCCCGCGAATACGGCTTTTTGGAAAATCAAGGGGCTGAAAGTCAAGGTAAACGGCGCGGCGTTGAATCTCGAGGATTACACAATCGCCCGCAACACTACGACGCGGCTTATCAAAGACCTTTCAGCTGGCGGATATGACGCGACGATTACAGGCGACATCAGGGGCGATATGGACAGGCGCGTTGAAGTCTTTGTCGACGAAATCAAAACGCAAATTGCACAATCTACAACAACGGATTAAAAAACTTATGGCGAAGAATATATTGCTTAAATCAAAAGACGGCGTGGAGGTATCGTTTGCGCTTACGCAAATTGTCCTCAAGGGCGAAACGAATATAAAATTTCCGAGCGGCGAAAGTTGGTCGGACGGCGCGGCGAAAAGCTATGTCTACGGCGAAAGCTACATAGCGCAGATTCCCGACGCAATGCTCGCGCAGATTGCGGCGTTGCTTATGCCCGCGCCTGTGGTCGAAGAGCCCGCCGAAGAGCCGACGGAAGACGGCGGGGGGCAGTCGGAAAGCGGCGACAACGTGCAGGAAGGCGGGGCTGAATAATGTATTCGGTCGGCGACATTGAAAGGCTGCTTGTTCGGGTGAAAAACTTCGGGCTCGAAGCTCCCGCCGAAATGCTATCGGCTAATGCGGACGAGCTCATTGCCGTGTGCAATGGCGTGGGTTGCGAGCACGAAGAGCATATCGCCAGCGGCGCGAAAAAGGCGTTATGCCGCGTTATGGCGTTTGCCGAATGTTCGGCGGCGATACACGATTGGTGTTATGCGCATTCGGACGGCACGGAAGAAAGTCGCGAAAATGCGGACAAGCTTTTCAGAAAAAATATGCTCGACGAAATCGAGGGGCGCAAGGTGCGCTTCAAGTGGCTGAAACAGTGGATTGCGCTCAGGGCGTACGAAGCCGTCCGAAAATACGGGCGCAGTGATTGGTGCATTGCGTTTGCAGAAAATCAGACGAAAGGCAAGTAATGGATACGATAACGGGATTATGGGATAGCGGCTTTCTGGGCGCGATTTTTACGGCGGTAATTACGATGTTCGGGCAGCTCTCCGCGCTCAACACTCAAAAGTTTACGGCGGTCTTGGAGGTGTTGCAAAAGCAGCAGTCGGCGGACGTATCCGCGCACGACGCGGCGTTTGCCCGAACCAAGGACGACGGCGGAACGTGGGTAAGGCGCGTTATGCTCTTTATGGCGTTCTTTGTCTTGGCTATTTGCCCGTTTGTATTTGCGTTTTTTGCGGACATACCCGTGGCTGTCGAGACGGTCGAGCAGTCGGGCGGCTGGCTCTGGGGGCTGATTCCCGAGAAGGAAAAATTCGCGGTGGCGTATGTCAACGGCTTTTATCTGGCGGACGTTTGGAAGGAGCTTATGGCGAATTTGATTTCGGCGTACATCGGGGCTGCGATAACCCGCAAGGCGTTTAAAATCGGAAAATAAAAAAGGCCGAATTCGATTCGGCCGAGTGTTCTTTTACAAGCCAAGAGCGGGGCTTAGGTCGTCGTCGTCCTCGATTCGCAACAAGCGAATGTCGGAGACCGACGGCGCGAACCACGGGAACGCGCGCGCCATTGCCGAGACTGCCAAAACGGCCTTAACGGCGTCGACGCTGTCGTTGCCGTAGTAGAGGCTGCCCTGCTGGCGGTCGAACCCTTTGGCGGCGAGAAATTTTTTAATTTCCCCGTATGCGCCGTTGTATGGGTCGCCGTAATTCTTGGTCAGCATTTCGATGTTCAAGTCGAAGGCGACGGCAAATCTTACATTTTTAACCATACGGGCATAATTTAACAAAGTTTTAGAAAGGCAATAAAATTTTTATGGGGCGCGACTACATACTCGGCAATGTCCCCGCGTGGGGCGTGGGCATTTACGCCGCCGTGACGGCGCAGGATTGGAACACGCTGATATTGCCGTTGTGTGTCAGTATGATTTCGGCGGTATCGTTTGCGTACAAGGCTGCGGCGAACCGCGAAATCCAAAAGCGCGAAAAGCACGAGCGGCATCTGGCAAAGTGTCAGGCGATATTGGCGCAACAAGAGGTTTGCAACAGTTGCCGCGCGGGGCAAAGGCTCGATGATTGCGACTTCGAGCACAGACCGCTTGACTGCCCCAACAAAAGATAAAAATTTCCTGTTGATTGATTGGATTATTGGGTACTGCAAGGGCGGTGTCGGAAACGATACCGCCCTTTTCTGTGCCTGCTTGGGTTTGCCGCTAATTTTCGCGGGTCTGCTTTTTTACGGCGTTCCAGAGGCGGATTACCTGCGCTTGGCTCGCGCCCATAACTTGGGCGAGCTTTGCGCAGTTGGTCTTGTCGATATTTTCGACTTTTAAAACCGCCATTGCGGCGATTAAGTCCATCGTCGTAAAGGTGCGCTTTTTTTTGTCTTTTTCGTTGCCCTTGAGGGCATCGGGCGAGAGAAGCGAGTTGCGCTCAAATATCGGCGTGCTCCACTGGATTACTACGCTTTGTTGCGGCGGACAGTTGCGCAGGTGCGACTCGAGCACATACGCGCCGTCAACCTCGTGGGGAGTGAGCATCATCAGCGCGTCGGGGTCGCGCGCCCATACGCCCGAACCGCTCGCGCGGTCGATTGACTCCTTCGCCCCCGCATTGCCTTTTGCGTAGTGGTGTGCAAAAGCTATTGCCGCGCCGCTCTCTTTTGCCAACTCCTCGAGCGCAAAGAGCAGCTCGGACACATCGGCGGCTTTGTTCTCGTCGAGCCCCGTTGCGAGTCGGTAGACGGGGTCGAAAATAATCAGCCCGACTTTGTTCGAGCGGACAAAATTTTTGACCGTCTCGACAATCGCGCCCGCGCTCGTACGCAAACCGCGCAGACAGAGGGTGTAATACGGCAGGTCGGGGTGATGCCCGAATTTCGCCTCGATTATCTGGCTTACTCTGTCCAAAAAAAACGGCTCCAAAAGCTCAAAATCGACGTGCAAGACGGGGGTTTGCACAGTCTCGTACCCGAGCCATCGCGCCCCCGCCGCCACGCTTATGCCAAGGTCGAGCATAATCCACGATTTGCGGGCTTTTGACGGCGCGGACAGTATAAGTTTGCAGCCCCTGTGGACAATGCCGCGCACGACCTCCTCGGGGCGTATTACGGCTTCGGGGCGGCGGACGGCGTCGGAGTAAAGGCGCGGAGTCGGCAAAGGGCGGGCGGGCTCGCTCGGGGCAAGCGAACTTTTGCGGGCGCGCTCGGCGAACGTTTGCGCGGCGGTAGTCTGTGCCGTCGGTATTGTCGGGGCTCCGTATCCTTGGGCGGCGAGTGCTTTTGCGGCGGCGGAAAAATCGCCGTGGTGCTCGAGTACGGCGTAGACGTGCCACGGGCGGTATACGTGCTCCGACTCAAAGTCGGTCGATGTCGTAAAGACGTAAAAACGCCCCGGGACTTTGTCCCACGTCGCGGAAATGCCGTCGCGCTTGCCCGGACGCCGCCAGCCGTACGCGCCGACTTTTTGCCAGCCGTGGGCGGCGAGCAGCGCGGGCACATCGGCTTTGGCGTCGTAATCGTCGCCCGCGCTCGGGTACTGCGTTCGGGCGTCGGCTTCGCGGTTTTTCGGCTTTGCGTCGAAATACCGCGCAACCTCCAAAAGCGCGTCGCGCTCGGACTGGGCAATGTCGGGGATTGCCGCAAACGAGCCGCGCAAAATCTGATAGCCTTTTGACGGGGCAATCAAAAAATAGCCGCCGTCGCCGCGCGTCTCGATTGCCACGTTGCCGTTTTCGCACTTGGCGAGCTTTACGTTGCCCAAATTGCGGGCGGATTTAAAGACCAAATGCCGCCCGCCGCTGGGCGTCTTTTGGAGTATGCAGCGGCTGACAATGTCCGAGAGTCCGCACTCGCAGGCAAGGGCGCAAAAATCGTCGTATGCGGTCGGGCTATACTTTGTGTCGAAGTCGATACATTGCACGTCGCCCGCAATCAGGGCGAGATTCCCGCCGCGAGCAAACCACATATCGAGCGCGGCGGGGCTGGGCAGCGAGTGCTGGTATTGTTGCCAGCGCCCGAGCGTCGGCTGCTTTGTCTCCGATACGGGGATAGCGGCGATGCCTTCCGCGCGCAGGGTTTGCGCAGTCTCTAATGTCGGGTTGCTCATTCGGCGAAAATATTATCCCAATTTAAAATCAAAAGTTGTTCCGCCGCCGATACCTTGGCGGACAATGTGTATAACTCTTGGTATTTTTCGTTTTTGCAGGTGTCGGCTGCTCTGGTTTCGACCATCTTCATTAAAACGGCAAAATCGGCAATGTCGCGCTCTTTGCCCAGCCGCATATAGGCGTCCAAGCAAAAGTCGAGCCGTTTCAAAAAAGTGTCTTTCAGAGTTTCCATAAATTCGTTTTTCGCGTCGATATTCATTGATTTTCCCTTTGTCTTAAAATGTTTGCGAGTGCGGCCGTGTGTTTGCGTATTTCGCGCTTAATCCCTTCGATGTCCTTTAATTCCTCGAGCATTTTAATTTGCCGCTGCAAGTCTTCTATTCGTCGGATTAACGCCTCGCGGCTGGGCGAAAACAGGAGGGCGCACTCCCATTTTTCGAGCTTTTGCGGGCAATTTTCCCGACAGTTTGCGCATTCGGTTTTAATTCCCAGTTTCATTTTTAAGCTTTCTCAAAAAATAGGAAACGTTATGCTCTCCCACGTCGTAGATTTTGGCGATTGCTTTACAAGTCAGCCCTTCCGCGCGGTACTTGATTATTTCGTCCTTATTTAATTCGCAGCGGGTCATGGGCTTCGTATGAATGCTTTTCCCTTTCCGTTTGCCCAGCATTACCATTGCCGAATGAATGTAATCCTTAACGCTTCTTTTTTTTTTGAGTTCGAAGCGGTGGATAATATCTTCCGTCGTATCGCCCCTGAGCCTTGCCGCCAGTACGCGCATACATAATAGCTCGCTCTCGTTGATTTGCTGCATCAGCGAATTAAAATCGGTCGATTTTCGGGCGTCATCAACCTCGGCCGACATCTGGGATATAATTTGTTCAACATTGACCAAACCGCCGATTTCGTCCCTCCATTCGTCGGGATTGTCAAGTGAATACATTCCGAGTCTTTTGCTCCACAGATAGGTATTTTTAAAATACTGAAGCAACCCATATTTTATGTCGGTTATAATCGAATAGTTCGACCTTCCGTTTCGCAGGGATTTGGCAACAATAAGCATCGCCTCCGAGCGCGCCTCTTCGGGCGAAACTGTTGAATGGCGCGCGAGAAATCCGCCGATAGTCCTTTCGATAAACGGGTGATTTTCGGGATTATTCCAGTACGCAAGCAACTCCTTTTCCGAGGGGAATGGGCGCGCATTTTTTTCCGCCCATCTTGCGTGCATTGCGCACGTACGGGAGCAATATTTATATGCCCCCCTCTTTTCCCCGCGAAAGTATCGAACGAAAGTTTGCCCGCAAAATTCGCAGGTAAAAACGGTATTACCAATTGCTCTCATTTTTCGCCTCCTTAAAATCCGCCCAGCGGATAACGTAAAATTCGAGCGTTTCGAAGCCGTATTTTTCGACGAAAAACTCCCAAAACCGCGACAAACTCGGGAAGCCGTCCATTAGCGCGATAAGCTCGAGGTCGTCGTCGCGCAACCCCGCGAGCCCGAACGGCAATCTAACCCAGGCACGCCGTGCCGCGGGGGTTAAAAATATCGGCGTAATGCTTTCGACAACCGCCTCGCCGAGCTTGCGGGCGCGAGGCGTCCCCAAGCCCGTGTACAAGTCGAGCCTGTCGCCCGCCTTTACGTTCGCCCATTTGTCCGACGCGCGGCGGATAGTCTGCCGCTTTTCGCCCGACTTAATCTTGCCCGCAAAAACAACAAAATTAACGTCCATATTCCGCCCCTCACCTTTCGTCGCCATTGCCGCAAATTACGCCGCGAACCTGCCTGTCGCGCAGCTTTGCAAGGTTGATTTCCGCCACCTGCCCGAGCGTGTAGCCGTATTTTTTCGCAAACCCGCCGACCTCAAAAACGATGTCCGACAAATGCGAGCCTTCGTCCGAAAAAAAGCCCACCCAATATACGAGCAGACACATTATGCTTTCGTCGAACCTTTCGTCGTCGACTTCGCCCGAAAAGCAGTCTTTGAGTTCGGCAGAAAAATTCGCGTTGTATTCCCTGTCATAAAAATCCGCCAAATTTGCAACAAACCAGAGTATGTCTCCAAGCTCTTTGATAAAGGCTTTCTCGTCCCATACGCCGTCGCGGCGACGCTTGGCAAGCTTGCCCGCCGCTTCGCCGACCTCTTCGATTAAGCCGAGCGTCAAGTATTCTTCGTTGTTCGCCGATTCCGTCCTAAACTTCACGGCTTCCTTTTGATATTCTTCGAATGTCATATATGTTTCCTTTTTGTTTGATTAGCTAAAAATTACTTTACCCATAATCTCCTGCGCCCAGTCGCAAACCGAGCCAGCGGGCAGATTGTATTGCGCCTTGCGCAACTCGAGTGTCTCGAGAAAAAATTGCAAAAGCGCGTCCTTTGATTTTCCGCGCTCGCGCTTGTAGTACTCGCGGAACGCGCGCTTAACGTCCTTGAGCAGGCACTTATCCTGAAACGCTGCGACGGAGTACTTGCAAACCGTGGATTCCGCGAGCGTGTCGGACGTTGCGATAGTCTGCTTTTCCGAAATCACCCAGTCCCAAAAAATCCGTTGTTTTGCGAGAGTCAGCCGCCCGACAAAATACCTGTGCGAGCCGTCGGGCAGGCGCATTCTCACACTCATCGCCAGATAATATTTACCGTTTGCACTCACGGGCAAATCTTCCGTTTTTGCATTGCTTGCATACCTCCCAGCGGGCGCGGATTTTCGCGCGGTCTTCGGGTATGTTGTTGCGCTCGTCGGAGCTGTCGCCCATATCGACGGCGACGCGCTCCTTGAAGTCTATGCAATAGTTTTCGTCCAAACATTCCTGCATAGTTTTTTGCCCTATCTTGCCGACGCTTTGGCTTCCTGCCATACGCGCAACCCCGCGGGGGCTTGCTCGGGCGAAATCAGTTTGACGTACGCCGATATTTTCGCGCTGTCGGGGCTGAAAAGTTCGGGGTGCGAGCGCATCAGCGCGGCGGCGTCCACGACCTCCCACTTGGTATATTTCACGACTCTTGCGCCCTCGATTTTCGGCGCGGATTTCGGCAAATTCACTATAGTTTCGCTCGCGTCGTGGATTGTGTTTTTCGATTCCTCGATTTTTTCCTGCGCGTCAAAAGCGGCGTCAAAACTTATAGAGCGCGCGGCCTCCTCCGCCTTGCGTTTTTCCTCCTCCGCCTTGCGGATTCTCTCCATTTCGGCTTTACGGATTCGCTCGGCTTCTTCGCGCGCCTTGCGCTCCTCTTCTGCCTGCCACGCCCCTATAATCAGGGCAAGACGCGTTTTTTCCTTTTCGAGCGGGCGCGAGAATTCCGCGCCGAGTGCGTCGATTTTCCGCCCGAGCTCCAGCACGGGCTTTTTTATGTCCTTTCTCGCGCCCTCCATTTCGCGGATTGCCTGCGACAAATCTTTGAGCACTGCGGCGGCGAGCTGCGCGGATTCGGGCGAATCCACCGTCTGGATTTGCGCGGCTTTTCCCGCGAGTTCGTCGCGGATTGTGAGCGCGTCGGGCGCAAGTTCCACGCTTGCGGACGCGATGTTGCTGATTTGGATTATTTCGTTCATTTTTTTTATTTTATATTTGTTTGGGTTTCGATTTGAACCGCGCCATTTGCGCTTCGATAAAAGCGGACGCTTCCTTAAAAGTCGCAAGCGACGGGTTCGGGTAATTGTTTTTTTCCAAAAAGCGCAGTTGCTTAGCGGTGCAAAGGCCGCTTGCTCGGCGCGTAAAAATTATGTCGATGAGCTTCGAAGCCAAACCGCGGCACATTCTTTCGTCGTTTGTGTCAATGCCATTGCGCTCCAAAATTCCGCGCTGGCCGTCGCTAATCGGGGCGGACTCCCACTTCATCTCGGGCTCGTAGTCGAGCAGGTCGGAGCGGCTGAGCGAGACGGCAAATTCGATTGCGTCCACACTTCGGGCTGCCTTGCGTCTCGCGGCGGCGGCGGCCTCGAGCATAGAGCGTTGCAAGTCGGCTTTTGCGCGCTCGGCTTGGACAATCAAATCGCCGCCCTCAAGCTCAAGCCGCTTTTGCAGCGTTTCCGCCTCCTTTTGATTGGCGGCGACCAGTCGCGCGGGGCGGACAAGTTGCAAGTCGTCCGACAAAAAGAGCGGGTCGAGCAAAAGCAGATTTTCTTTGCCGTCAAAGAGTCGCGTTCCGCGCCCGACCATCTGCGAATAAAGCACATAGCTTTTTGTCGGGCGCAAAATGTAAACGCAATCGACGCTCGGCTCGTCCCACCCCGTCGTGAGCAGCGAGGCATTGCAAATTACCTGCCAATCGCTCCGCAGGGCGTCGCGGTCGGTGCCGTCTACGTGGACGGCGTGCATGCCGAGCTCGCGGCAACACGCGGCGAACATTTTAGACGTGCGCACGAGCGGCAAAAATACGACCGTCCGCCGCCCCGGGGCGTTGTCGCGCAGCAGCTTGGCGAGCTCCATAATTTGCGGCTCGATTGCCTCGCCCAAATCCGCCTCGTTGTAGTCGCCCGCAACCGTGCGGACTTTCCTCAGGTCTATCGGGCACGGTATGCTTTTTATCGTTATCGGCGAGAGGTAGTGTTGGGCGACGAGCGCAGGCAGGGCGATTTCGTACGAGATTTTTTCGTAAAAATCGCCGAGCTGGCGGCGGTCGGAGCGAAAGGGAGTCGCGGTAATGCCGAGCACGCGGGCGGCGTCGAAATATCCGAGAACTTTCTGCGCCTGCGCCCCGAGCGTATTGCGGTGCGCCTCGTCCACGATGATGAGCCCGAAATCTTCGCGCCCGTATTTGTCGAGCCTGCGTGCCATACTTTGGGTTGTGCCCACGACAACCTGCGCCAAGTCGCCCGACTTTTCCGCGCCCATTTCGACCCCGACGATTTTTCCGCTCCACGCGCCGATTTTGTCGGCGGCCTGTCGGACGAGCTCCTGCGCGTCGGCGATAAAAAGGGCGCGCTTTTTGTAGCGTTTGCAGAGCTCGGCGGCGATTACGGTTTTACCCGCGCCCGTCGCCGCGACTCCCAAAAGACGCTGCGCGCCCGCGCGGTAGTCGTTGATTACCGCGTTAACGAATTCGCGCTGGTATGGACGCAACTCGGGCATATCAGCGGACTCCTCCGTTTTTGGCGGCGTACTCGGCAATCAAAATTGCGTCGCACGTTGCCAGTGTCGGCGCCAACTGGGGGAAGCGTTGGCGACAGATTTGATGCAACAGCCTTTTGCGGTCTTTGCCCTTGCTCTTGCCGAGCCCGTTGAGACCTTTTTGCCAAATTTGCGGCGCGACGTAATCGTGCGGGATTTGCAGGGCTTCGAGCGCGCCGCCGATTTTGCCGTAGCTGGTGCCCATTACAAAGCCCTGACGCCCCGTAATCTTAAAACCTCCGCTCACGCCCGTGAGATATTCGACGCACACAAAGATTTTTTGCCCGTTGAATTCGGCGGTTGCCGCGAGCTCGCGCAGGGCGTCGGAGTACCCGCCCTCGTTTTTGTAGCTCGTCGCCGTTTTTTTGCCGTCGGGATAAAAGACGGCCATACCGCCGCCCGCCCCGGGGTCGATTCCGATGTAAATTACTTCTTTCATTTTTTTATTTTTTTTTGATATTTTTTTTGAATTATCCCGCCGCCGAAACCGTGGCGGGGGATAGGCGATTGGCGCACCTTGCGCCTCAGAACGGAGCGTCGGCGGAGAAATCGTCGGCGGGCTGTGCGGGTTGCGCGGGCGGCTTGGGCGTCGCGGGCGCGGGCTTGGACGGCGCGGACGGCATACCGCTTCTGATTGCGCGCACGCGCGCCTTGAAGCTGCCGAAATCGCTTGCGGGATTCGTCCATTTGAGCGGGTTGATATACTTTACCCGTACGCCCGTTTTCGGTTGTCCCTGCCTGTCTACGTAGTTGTTTTCCTCGACCGTGATTCGGCACTCCTGACCGACGACCGAATTTTTCTCGCTGTTGATGTTGGCGACAATCGTGTCGATTGTGTCGCGCTCGGAAAAGCCGAAGACGTCGCGGAAAATCTTTTCGACGAATCCGATTTGCTTGTCGCTTCCCAGATACTGGCGGCTCGAAATCGTGCGGCCGTCGGCGTCCTCGAAGACGGTGTGAATATGGTATTTTTCTTCGCCCTCGCGCAGCTCGGCAAGGTAGCATTCGCGAACCTTGACAAGATACTTCCCGGGGACATCTATGTATTTGTTTTCTTCGTTCATTTTTTAGTTATTTTTTGCTATTGTTGCTATTGCCTTGTTGACATACTCAATAAAGACGGCGGGCTTTTGGAGCGCATTGCGCAGCTTTTCTTCGGGGATTTGGCGCGGGTCGTCGCCCTCGTTAATCCACTTCCAAATGACGGCCGCCTGCCGAATAAATTCGTCGGTGTTTTCGCCGAAATCGGCGGCGCAAATGGCGCGGACTCTGTCGTAGGTCGACTCCATCGGGACATCGTCCTCGGCGGGCTCCTGCGGCGCGGGCTGTGCCGTTTGCGCGGGCGTCGGATTCGCTGCGGGCGTTGTGCGCGGCGCGGACTGCGCGGGCACGACGTACGGGCGCAAGACCTCGAAATCGGCGTCGAACGGCTCTTCGAGCCCCCAGCGGTTCTTTGCGTCCGCGAACGCCGTATAGGCGGGATAGACGAGCCGTTGGAATCCTCCGCGCGCCTTGACCTGCCCGCCGCGCTTTTCCTCGACGATTACCTCGCGGTTGATAAAAAGTTTGGCGTCGCACCACTCCGTCAGGGCGTCGGCGAACTGCTTCGACAAATTCAATTCGTAGCGGTTGTACGCCGAACGCATATTGTCGGGCGGGTCGAAGCGGCTGATTTTGCTGTGCGCCAAAAAGATTACCGTTTTGTCGGGCATTACCGCGTCGAGATTCTTCAAAAACGCCTTGCAATATTTGAGCCAGTCGGGATTGGCGCGGAAATAATCCACATTTGCGACGCTCTCGTACTTCGTGCCGTTTTTGCGGTTCCAGTTGGCGATAAAATCGGCGTCGAAAATCGGTTCGAGCCAGTCGGCGGTGTCGAAAATCACCGTTTTGATGTCGGCGTTGCTTGCGGCGTACGCCACGGCTTCGTTTACGTCGGCAATCGTGCGGATTTCCTCGACTCGGTTCGGCAGATTAAAATTTTTCGACCCGTTTTCGATGTCGATTTCCAGCGCCTGCGGGAATTTGTTCGCAAGGGTGGTTTTGCCCACTCCCGACGGCCCGTAGATGATTATGCGCTGGCGCGTCAGCACGTTGCCGCTACTTAGCCTCATCTTCGTCGCCTCCTTCGTCTTCGCCGCCGTCAATGTCTATCGGCTCTTCGCCGTCGGGCTCCGGCAGGGCGTTCGGGTTTTCGACTTCGATGTCGGGCGACTGCGCCTTTTCGGCCTCGTCGAACGTCATTTGCGCCTCTTCGGGGCTCATCTTTTCGACGGATACGACCTCCGATGTTTCGGCGTTGATGATTGTTTTCAGCCCCTTGTTGGGCTTGTTGTAGTAGACGTGGCACTCGACATTGCGCATTTCGAAGTCCGACGCCAGAGCCTGCGCAAGCTTGTTGATGTCCGCGTCGATTCGGTCGATTCGGCTTTTGAAGTCGCTGTTGACGCTCTTTTTTTCGTCCTCGATTCGCGCCTTTTGCAGGTTCGCCTCCGCCAAATCCTTGGAGATTCCGAGCCTGTCCGCGTCCGTAAAATCGTGGCGCAGATAGCGTTTTATTGTCTTGTCGGGCTTGCCCGAATAGTTTGCCTGATTGTTGTCCATATTATTTTTTATTTTTTTGTGGGTTAGAAAAACAGAATCATCGCCAAGACGCCGACGGCAAAAAGCAGCGCGCACCCCGACGCCATACAGCCGAGCATTGCGCACGCCCATTCGCGGGCGCGGGCGGTATGTACTTGGTCGGGGAAGGTCTCTTCATACCTCGCCGAATAGTCGTCGATGATTTCGGGGGTTGGGGCGTTTGTGCTCATTGGTACATTTTCCTTGCGCTTTTCTCGGCGATTTTCACGAGCCATTTGTCGAGTATCGATTGCAGAAAAAACCTGCGCCTGCCGCGTGTTTCGTACGGCACTTTATGCAGGCGCACCCAGTCGCGGAAGCGGCGCGTGCTCTTGTAGCCGACATAATTGGCGGCTTGCGGCGCCGTCAGAATTTTTTCTCCGTAAATTGTCTGCGGGGTTTCCTTTGTTTCGTTCATTTTTACTTGCCCTCCCTTTCGGTTTGGTTATTGTCTGCCTTATGATTGGCGAAGTTATTTGCAGTTGCGCGGGCGTTGCTTTCGGATTTTTCCTCGGCAAGGGCTTTTCGGCCGTTGCCTACTTTGTCGAGCGCCGACGCCGTCGCGCATACCTGCGCCCCTTCCTGCTCTCCGCCTCCGACGATATGCTCGAAGCCCTCCGCGAGCTTTCCGTCGGCGGTTCGGCTTCCGTTTCGTACGGTACCCAACGCTCCGCCGATGTCTCCGAGCTCCAGCTTTTCGTTTCCGTCGGCTTTCTGGTCTGCGCTAATCCCGACCCCATTTGCGTGGGCAGGCTGTACACTCTCCACCTTGGCGATAATTGTCGCGACGCTCTCGTCGATTTTTTTGTCCACGGCGCGAATGATAAGAATCGCGTGAAAAGCGACGATAAAAGCGCTGGCTAAATATAGTCCCGAATTGGTCATTTGTTATTGTCTCCTGTCTGAATTTTTATTGGTTGCGGATTATGGATTTAAAAGAATTTGTATCAGTTGCCCTTGCCGAAATCTTTGCAGGCGTAGCTGACGCCCAACTCAAAATTGCAGATAAAGGCGGAACGATAAATCCGCCCGTCGGGCGCGGAGCTCTGCCTGTGCTCCTGACCTCCCGAAATGAGGGAAACAAAATCGTCGGGTTGGCAGAGTTCGATGTCGCCGTTTTCGTTGCGGACAAGAAAGAGCGAGGCGGGCAAATCCGCCTCGGGGTCGTCGGCTCGGGGCTCGGCGGGGGCGGCGGAGTTTGTTCGCAATCTTCCGAAACGTCGCGGGTCAAGTTTTCCGTCCCGTACGTCCTGCCGTAGTTTTGCGATGTCCCACGGCGACAGCTCGGCGGGCTCGCCGTTCTTGTCGAATGCCATAAAATGCCCCTGCTCGTCGCAACCCGCCCCCATAATCAGCGAATATTTGACTGCCCCGCGCGCGGCTATTATTAAGAAGTCTTTCATTTTTTTTATCTCCTATTGTTTGATTAGCTTTAAAATCCGATGGAAGAAATTACCCTTGCCCTTTGCGCCCTCACTTTCAGGGCGTCCGTTTTGGCTCTGCTCTTGGCGCGGCGCAACCTTGCCGTCGCCGAACTTTCCCGCGAACTCGCTCAAAAGTCGCTCGCGGTCGCGCAGGAATCGCTCGCGGTCGCGGTAGAAAGCAAACGTACTCGTTTGGCTCTGCGCGCCGCGTACGTTTATTTCCCAATAATCGGCGGCCCGCCCCGACGGGAGGAGTCTCGACGCTTCAAGGGCTGGGAGACTTGCGTCGAGATAGCTTTCTACGTACTCAATCTCGGCGACCACGACACAATGCCTTTTGCCGTCTTCCTCGAAAAAGAGCTCGATTCCGATACCCGCTTTTCTTTCCTCGATTCGCCAAAAAAATTTTCCGCCCACGGATTCGAGCGTTTTTCCGTTTCCGTCCCTGCGGCTTGCCCCGAGCTTTTGAAAAATGCGAAATATTTCCGCATCGAGACTTCCGACGGACTCCGTTTCCATAACGATGTCCTGATACAAAGAATCGCCGACGGGGAAGAACTCCCCGCAATAGTTGACCTTGAACTGATGGAAAATCCCGCGCTTGGGGTCGGCAATGGTTAGCCCGTATTCGTTTCTGTCGCCGTCCAAAAACATATTTACTTTCCCCTCCTTGCACTTCTGCGGCGTCTGGGCTTTTTTTCTTCCGCCTTGTCCTCCTGCGCGGCGCCCTTGAGCTTGGGGACTCTCGGGGCGTTGTAGATAGTAAGTAACGGCGTGGACGTCGTAAATTTGGCGATTTGCTCCTGCGAAATATCAAAATGGGCGAAAAGCGCGTCATAGTTTACGCGGTAATAGTTGCGCACCTGCGCGAGCGTCCGCCCCTGCTCGTCGCAAATGCGGGAATAGTCGTCGAGCATCGGGACGAGCTTTTCTTTTATGAGCGCGTTCTTGGCTTCGAGCGACCTGATGAGATTGCGGTTTTTGATAAATTCGCCGACCAACTCGACGGCCGTGGGATTGCAGGGCGGGAGAGCTTTGGGCTCTGCGGGCTCGACCTCGGGCGACTTTTGCCCGTTGAACCAGTCGAAAACCCACTTGGACACAGCGACGGCAAATTTGGGCGAAGCCCACTGCGCAAGATTTATCGCCACATACGGGTGCACCCACGTACC
>ERZ808252.630-NODE-630-length-32377-cov-4.393076_pt1 | contig 32377 bp, 17 predicted proteins | sample MGYA00521242_ERZ808252 | MGnify/ENA primary metagenome ERZ808252 (study PRJEB31516, sample SAMN03275581) | gut metagenome | biome: mammalia-associated habitat; material: feces | host: Papio cynocephalus | place: Kenya | collected 2012-08-07 ...
TTCTTATGCTCTTTTTTTGATCGTGTGAATACTCATTTTGTTTCAAACTTTCACCACTTAAGCCTTATTGGTAAGTTTGTTTATTAAATCACCCATAAGTGGGTTACGATAAATTCTATCTACATAACACATAGGAATTTCCTTTTCGCAATCATGATATACTCCGTCATATCCGGGAAGCTTAACATTTTCAATGCGCCCGTGCATATATCTGCCGCTTTTATTAAGCAGCCAGCCTATCGCCGTTACATCCCAGATGGTTCTTGCCCACGGAAGATGCGCCACATGATCGTCGGATATGGCAATTGCATAATCGCCAAGATAATCGGCAAGCGGATTTTTACCCGAAAGCCAATGAAGAATTTCAGGCTTGCTTATTTTGAATTCACTCACACAGCCCTCGCACGGCAGTTGAACAAACGGCACACCGCTGCCCATTACAACACGTGCCGCGGCAATATCCTGCTTCATATTAAATTCATATACATCGTTAAAATGCCAAGCGTGCCCGCCAAGCCATACTACCACAATATTCTCTTTTATTTCCGGTTTCATAAGCAATGCCGACGCAATATTTGTTATAGCGGCAATACCAACCACATAAAGCGGCTTTTCAGGTGAATAATTCATTGCTGTTTTGCAAAGATGCTCCGCCGCAGGGGATACAACCGGTGTCTTTTCGTCCTTTAAATACTCGCGGCCGCCTTTATAAACCTTATCGTTCATATCGGTGCGTTCGGCAAGCTTTAATATATGGAAAATCTCATCGTAGCTTTTTTCCATACCGTCCTCTGGTCCCGTGCTTTTATCGTTGAAAAACGGCGCAGCATATATCGCAACGGGATTTAATTCGGGTGAGTTCAGCATATATGCTATTGCGAACTGATCGTCAACTTCATTATATGTGTCTGTATCAAGCACTACATCTACATTGCCATCGGGCGGTAATAAATTTTTTAAAAACTGTTCTTTTGTCATATCAGATACCTCTTTCCGTTTTCTTAATAACCTCTGCAAGCACGGGAACAGAGCTTGCCGCACCCTGCTTTTCGGTAGCTAATGCCGCGGCGGCAGAAGCGGTTTTCAAGGCCTCGGCGGCTGTTTTTCCCTTGCTTATCATTGCGGCGAAATACCCTGTAAAGGTATCGCCCGCACCCGTAGTATCTACGGGATCAGCCTTAAAAGACGGCTGCTTTACCGTATCTGTACCGTCGCTGTAAATGCTGCCGTTTTTTCCTAAGGTAAGCACTGCTTTTGTTTGCGGATATTTTTTAAGCAGCGCCTTTAAAATATCATCGGGCTCTTTTTTGCCTGTAAGCGCTCTGCCCTCGGTTTTGTTTACAATAATGTAATCGCACATTCCTATCGCGCTGTCCGTGATCTTTTCATTCATAGGCGAGGGATTCCATATAACCGTCATTCCGCACGCCTTAGCCTGCTTTATTATAAAGTCGGTGCACGGGGTCTCGTTTTGCAGCATACAAATATCGCCGCGCGCAAAATCCGCCGTTACGCTTTTTATATAAGCCTCGTCAAGCAGTGCGTTTGCGCCTGCGGAAACTATTATGCAGTTTTCTCCGTCTTTATCTATCTGGATAATGGCGTTACCGGTTCTTGCCTTGTTTATTTTAAGATATTTTGCGTCGGCTCCGCTGCTTTCAAGCAACTCCTTTAAGAACAGCCCGTCCTCGCCTATATTTCCGGCAAAGAACACATTTGCGCCCGCTCTTGCGGCGGCAACCGCCTGATTTAAGCCCTTGCCGCCCGGATGCTCTAAGGTTGACAGCGCCGATATTGTTTCCCCTGCCCTTACAAATTCGCTTACATTATAAACATAATCTATATTTAAAGAGCCGAAATTGAGTATTTTCAAGCTTTATTCCCCCAAAACAACATCAACAATGTGTGTGTCACCTGCGGCAGTCGGCTTTAAAAGATTGCCGCTTACCGTTTTGCCGTCAACAGTCATTTTTGAAACGCCGCAGCATACATTATTCGGGTTTTTAACGTTTATTATAAATGTATTTCCGCGGAATTTGCGCGTTACGGTAAATTCCATATTATGGTTGCAGCACGGGTCAATTATAAGCCCGTCATAATCAGGTCTTATACCTAAAATAAACTGTGACACCGCAACAAAATTCCACGCCGCCGTACCTGTAAGGAATGAGTTTTTAGCCTCGCCCGGCTTTTTGGCATATTCGGGCTTACCCGCTACCATTTGAGCATATACATAAGGCTCAAGCCTGTGGATTTCACTTATATCCTCTATATATGCAGGAGCGGTTTTCTTGTATATTTCAAAAGCCTTGTCGCCGCGGCGCGCTATTGCTTCTGAGCATACAAGCCACGGGTTATTATGGCAAAATACACCGCCGTTTTCCTTATATCCCGGCAAAAACGACCCTATTTCCCCTATTTCAGGGTCAAATTTCCTGTACGGGGGATCCAAAAGCACAAAGCCGTAGGGCGTTTCAAGGTATTTCCATGCGCTGTCAAGCGCTTTAAGCGGCATGCCCTCTTCTTTTCCTACCTGAGCCATAGAGCACCAAGCCTGAGACTCAATAAATATTTTTCCGTCCTCGCATTTATGCGAGCCTAACGGTCGGCTCTTGTGATCGTATGCTCTTAAATACCACTCGCCGTCCCAGCCGTGGTTTATAACCGCCTTTTCCATATCGGCAATATAGGCTGCGGCGGCCTTTGCTTCGTCGTTCTTTCCCGCAATTTCGCATATTTTCACAAAATCTCTGCCGTAATAAATAAACTGTCCTGCAATCATTAAGCTTTCGGCGGTTTTGCAATCTGTATTTTCGGTAAATTGGAACTTCTCGCCCGGTGTGTTTGAAAGGCAGTTAAGCGTCAGCGTATCGTTCCAATCCGCCCTGCCTATAAGGGGCAGACCGTGCGGTCCGCGATTATTAACAACATGGTAAAAAGCGCGTTTTAAATGCTCAAACATAGTATCTGCCAAGGCTTCATTATTATCAAACGGCACGCGTTCCTCCAATAAAGAGGTATCTCCTGTCTCTTTAAGATACGCTGCAGTAGAGCCTACAAGCCACATCGGATCGTCACCGAAATTACCGCCTCTTTCCGCATTGCCTTTTTTTGTAAGGGGCTGATACTGATGGTATGCGTCGCCGTCCGCCATAAGCGTTGAAGCAAGGTCTATAAGCCTTTCCCTTGCCCTTACGGGGTCAAGATGCACAAATCCGAGTAGATCCTGGTTGCTGTCCCTAAAGCCCATTCCTCTGCCTATTCCGCTTTCAAAATACGAGGCGCTGCGGGACATATTAAAGGTAATCATTGTCTGATACTGATTCCATATGTTCACCATACGGTCAAGCTTTTCGTCGTTACTCTTAATTGTAAAGGTTTTAAGCAGCTCGTTCCAGTAAGCCTTTAGCTCGTCAAGCGCGGCGTCGGCTTTTTCGGCGGTATCAAATTCGGCAACCATTTTATATGCCTTTTCCTTATTGATAACATTAAGCGCCGTCCATTTTTTGTCCTGATCGTTTTCAATGTATCCGAGCACAAAAACAAAGCTTTTGGTTTCTCCCGCGTCCAAGGCAACGTCAATACAATGGGAAGCCACAGGCGCCCAGCCTACCGCAACCGAATCGGTCGGGTTGGTATCGAAAACCGTTGCGGGGCGGTCAAAGCCGTTATAAATTCCGAGGAAATCCTCGCGGTCGGTATCAAAGCCCGATATATCAGCATTTACACTGTAAAAAGCATAGTGATTGCGGCGCTCACGGTATTCGGTTTTGTGATATATTACATTTCCCTCAACTTCAACCTCACCGACGGAAAGATTGCGCTGAAAATTAGTCTGATCGTCAAGCCCGTCCCAAAGGCAAAACTCTAAAAACGAATGTAATTTTAAATTCTTTTGACAATCTGTATTGTTGGTAATTACAACCTTATGTATTTCGCATGCGGTATTAAGCGGAACAAAATAAGTGCAGTCTGCCGAAACGCCGTTTTTTTCGCCGTGAATAACGGTATATCCCATACCGTGGCGGCATTCGTATTTATCAAGCGGAGTTTTTGTAGGCTTATAACTCGGATTCCAAACGGTATCGCCGTCTTTAATGTAAAAATACTTTCCGCCGTCGTCCATAGGAACATTATTGTAACGAAAACGGGTTATTCTTCTTAACTTTGCGTCCTTATAAAAGCTGTAACCTCCGCCCGTATTTGAAATCATTGTAAAAAAGTCCTTGTAGCCAAGGTAGTTTATCCACGGGTATGGGGTATTTGGGGTTTCTATTACATACTCTTTGGCCTCGTCGTTAAAATGTCCGAATTTCATTTCTTATCCTTTCCGCCGCTGTAAAACGGCACTCCTTAATAATTATATTTTTGCTTTTTTCAAGCGGGCAAATAAAGCTGTACCGCCCGTTTCCAATGGTTTTTTCCTCGCCGTTCGGCAAAATTACGTCGGCACGGCAATTGCAGGGTATTAAAAGCTCTAAAATAAAATCGCCGTCTATAATCTTGTAATGCAATTCAAATTTACCGTTAACCGTATTAAAAGAAAAGTCAAGCCTTTTTATATATTTTGAAAGCACGGGCTTAATTTTAAATTTTTTAAACCCGTTATCGGCCGGCGTTACGCCCGCAAGCGTTGTGTAAAATCCGTTTACTGCGCCCGCGAACATTGCGTGATTGTGCGACGACATATCGCCCTTTCCGCACCATTGCTCCCAAAGGGTGGTCGCGCCCTTTGCTATTTGATAAGCAAAGCTCGGATAATCGGGATTCATAAAACAGTCAAGCGCAGTATCTGCCGCGCCGAATCTGCCAAGCTCTTCAAGCAGATAACCTATTCCGTAAATTCCGAGATCCAAATGCTTCCCGTTTTCATAAATTGATTTTAAAAGCCTTGCCGCAATATCGTTTTCCTCACTGTGGGAAAGAAATCCGTCCGCCAGCGCATAAAGGTTAGGCGCCTGTTTTCCGTTTGAAAAAGTGCCTTTTTCTTTATTGTAAAAGCATTGCACATATTTTTCCGCCGTTTTCTTTGCAACAGCTTTAAAATACGCCGCGTCCTCCTTTTTACCTAAAGCATTTGCCATATCCGCCATCATTTCAGCGTTCAACAGCTTTAAGTGATATTCCGTTTCGCTTACCGAAGAAAACGAGGTAAGATAATTTCCGTAATCGTTGGGGGCGCACCAATCGCCGAATGTGCCGCCGGGCACAGCCTCCCCGCATTGCAGTAAATACTCGGCATACAGCCTTTTAAGCTTATTGTAGTATCTTTTAATATAGACTTTATTTCCGTAATAACGGTAAAAATACCAAGGCAGCGCAATTAAGCAGCCGTTCCAGGTCATATTTACTTTTCCGTCTTTTATTTTATCAATATTATTGTTCTTTAAATAACGCGGGTAATAAGCGCCCGGCGCTAACATATACATTGCTGTTTTTAAATAGCAGTACAAATCCATAGGGCACGGCGTTCTTTCGTCACGCGCGGCGCAATCACTGGGAAAAGATAGGCTGTTTGACCGAACAGACCAAAAGGCGTTGGCATATATTCGGTTTATCATTTCATTATCTGTTTTAAAGCCTGCATACCCCTCAAATTCCGTATGCACCGCGCAGGCTGTTACCTCTTCCCCGCTCGGTCTTTTATTAAGACCGCATATCTCAGCGTACCTGAAGCCGTGATATGTAAAATGCGGGTTATAGGTTTCAGTACCCTCGCCGCTCATTATATATGTATCTGTTGAAGCCGCTCCCCTGTTTGTAATAAACTCCAGCCCGCGGTCGTTTTTGTCAATTTTAATTTCTTCCGCCGTTTTAATTCTTATTGCATTTCCGCGCTTTCCGTTTAATGAAATGCGTATAAATCCGGACATATTCTGCCCGAAATCAAGTATATATCTTCCGTCTCTGCAGTCGTATATTTTTTCAGGTTTTTTTGTTTCCGTAATTTTTATATAAGGTCCTATATCGCAGTAAAGCCTTGCATTTTCCTTTAATGGCGATAAAGGCATTAAATTCCATTTTGAATCGTCAAAATCAGTGTTTTGCCAACCCTTAATCTCACGGGTGGCGTCGTATATTTCGCCGTTGTAAATATTGTTTTTAATCCACGGCGTATCTAAGGTGAATTTCCAGGTGCCGTCTGTTGCAACCGTTTTTACCGTTCCGTCCGTTTTGTGAAGATTTATGCAAGCCTTAAACCGCTTTGCCCCTTTAAATCTTCCCATATAAATATTTGCGTTGTTATTATAGCCGTCGCCCAATATAAGCGAGACCGTGTTGAAACCGTTTTTTAACAGGCCTGTAATATCATATGCCTCGTAAAACAGTAAAGAATCATAAGAGCCCTTTGAGGGTGAAAGTATGCGGTCGTCCGGCTTTGTGCCGTTTAAAAACACCTCGTACCAACCGTATGAGCAAACAAAAAGCGTGGCGTACCGAATTTCCGCGGCTTCAAAGCTTTTCCTTACAAAGGCGCAGGTTTCGGGGTCTGTTCTGCCGTTTTTTTCGGTTGTGAGCCAACAGCCCTGCATTTCGGTGTTTAAAAGACCTGTTGTAAACCCTGCTGTTTCCGATTCGGTAAGCCTGCCGTTTACAACCGCAAATATCTTAAAGGTATACTGCGTATCCGGGCAAAGCGGTTTTCCGCCGTATTCAACGCATACCGTATTTGAGGAATTAACCGTTTTGCTGTCCCATACTATTTCCCCGGAAAAATCGCCGCCCTTGGTTACAATTATACGGTAGCTTTCCTGAAAAATATCCTTTCCGTTTCCCGAAATCTGCCAGGAAAAAACCGGCTTTTTCTCGTCAACTCCGACAGGGCTTTTAACCCCTTCGACTTTTATGTTTGTGATCTTCATTATTCTCTCCGTTATATTTTGTGCTTGCATTTAAAACAGGCAGAACCGAGAAACCCGATTCCGCGGCTCTGCCAAAGTAAGTATTTAAGTATTGCTGCTTATTTAATAAAGCTGTTTACATATACCAAATCGCATATGTTTTCCTTTTCGTCGCCGTTAACATCGTATACATAGCCTGTTTCCGCAGTACCGGTAAGAAGATATGTCCTTAATGCGGTTATATCTTCATTGTCTACGGTTTCGCTGCCGTTAACGTCGCCCGCAATCATTCCGCCGTAAAGGCCGATTTCCGATATATGCTGAATTTTGCAGCCTTTTCCGTTTACGGTATAACCGAAGCTATAAATCCGTATACCGATACAGGAAACGACGTTTAGGTTTGCACCTGAAATATCGATAAAATCAGCTACACGTTCATTAGTATCTGTTATTTCAATTACCTTGTTTGAGTCATCGTAAAGAGTGTCTCTGTTATTCGACATATACACAGCATAATGCTTGGAAGGCATTTTGCCTCCCTCGTGAAATGCAAAAATAAAGCTTTGCGGATTACTTACCGGAGTATTAAAATTTATATTTATTTCGCGGTATGTATCTGTTTGGAAAATATCATTGGAGGCTTTAATTGAAGTTCCATTGTCTGTAGACCATTTGCCGACACCTTTGCTTGCCGACGATGACGATGACGTACCAATCTTTCCGTCAGAAAAATTATAACCCGCCAAGTCATCACTTGAAACCAGTTCGTCTTTTGTGCTATTGGTATAAAAATATGAATCTTCATAGCTTTGGCCCGCAATACGGTTGGTACCGCACTCTGCGATTTTCGTATTGGCGGCATCCATCGTCGTAACTTTAGTATTTTCAGTTATAAAATTATCCTTTACAAACGTTCCGCCGAAAAGACCTATTTCCGTAATGCACTGATTCCAATTTGTTCCGTACGTATTATAAATCCTTACTTCAACATACCTGATATTCTGAAGTGATAATGAGCTTATATCAACAAAATCACCGCATCTATCTGTATTATCGTTAATGCTGACAATTTTAAAGGCATTTGCGCCGTTTGCGTTTTCAGAAACAAAAACCTCATAGTGCTTTGATACGGATTTATAGGTCCTGTGAGAATAGAAAACAAAGCTTGTAGGATTATTAAGTACGCCGTTAATTTTCAGTCTGAAACGCCAATAATTATTTGTTTGACCATAAGTCTGATCGGCATCTATTGTAGCACCTTCCTCCGGTGCCAATGTAGCTTGACTTTCAGCGGCTGTATTTGCATCAAACCACCTTTCAGAACACCACGAGCTGAAATTACTATTTACAGAACTGACTTCTGCGTTTTCTACAAAATCAACCATACAGAATTGATCTTTAAAATTATTACCGCCGTTTCCTGCCTTTGCCTCTAACTCAGTAGTATTAAAATATGACAAAAGATTTTCATACTTTGTTACCGGAGCAATACTTTCACCCTCTGCTGAAGCCGACACCACTGCCCCAAGCGCCGAAACAACCAATGCAAATGAAAAAACCAAAGATAAGAGTTTATGCTGTTTTTTAATTTTCATAATTTAAACCTATCCTTTCAAATTATTTGAGATTGCCGTGGTAAGTTAAGTCTGCCGCACAAAGCCCCCTTTTTTATTTTTAAACGCCAAAACGTTATACAACCTTAATAAGCAGCGTATCATAGGTGTTTTTACCGTTTTCAAGCGTAAGCTTAACCGAAGCCATACTGCCTGCCGCGGCACTTTCAAACACCTTAACCGTATTGCCCTTAAGTGTTATGACATTTTCACCCGAAGAAACCGCAAAAGAAACACGGCTTTCGTTTGTATCGTAAAGCGAATATGAAATTTCATATTCCCCGCCCGCGGTTAGTTCAACTATATCCTCGGTGCATATAATCTGCTCGTAAGGCTTTACGGTGGTATAAAGCGTCAGCGTATGCCCGCTTTCAAGCTTATCGGTAAATGCTCCCGACTCTGCCGTTACGGTGCCGCGGCACTCCGGCAGGCGTGCGGGCGCGGTCAGGTCGTTTTCATCGCCCACGCTCATTTTATAGAAAACCGTGCCGTCCTTTACGGGAATATTTATTTTAACCGCCTTTTCATATCCTGTCTTGTCTGCCTCAACAAACACCGCATATTCGCCGTTCGGCAGCTTAAACGCCGCCGCGCGCATATTGCTTTCATACCGCTTTGACCATTCAAGACTTTTTGTATCAAAGCAGGGTACTGCCTTATTCGGGGGAACCGTTACCTCAAAGGATTTTGAATGAACCGGAACATACCGCATAAACAGGCACAGCTCATAAAAAATGGAGTTGACGCCGCGCGGTTTTATATGCGGTGAACGCCACATATTGTTATCGTCCGAATCAATACTGAACGTTGCGGGAGCCGCAAGCGTAATGCCCGAAAGCAGCCACAAAAACGCGCCGCAAAATCCGTTTTTAATAAACGACATTGCCATTTGAATATTGCTCAGTCCCCACTGCTTTCCCGCGGCGGAGGCGGCAAATTCCGTTGCGCAAACAGGTATATTGCCTGCTTTTTTAAGCGCCGCTCCCATTTTATCTATGCCTGTCTCATTATTATAATAGGTATGAATGGTATATACATCTATAAGCGAATCGCCCGGTCTGTCAAAGGCATTAAGCCAAGCCGCCAGCATTTCATCGGTTCCGGCACATTCCGCGCCCCAAATTTGCAGTTTGCCGCCTATACCCTTTCTGCAAATCGCAGCTTTGGCTTTTGCCGCCATTTCGTGCCAGTAATAAAACTTTTCCCTTGCAAGCTCGCCGTTCGGCGTAGGCTTATCAAGCGGCGGTATTACCAAAAAATCGCCTATCCAGTTCGGAGTTTCAACATCCCTTGTGCAGGGCTCGTTATAAAATGAGAGGTACTTAATGTTTGTATACCCGCGGTTTACAATAAGCTCATACATAAACTCGGCGCAGGAATACGCAAACTCATCAAGATCCGCCGGAGCGGATTCCGCCTTCGCGCGTACATCCTGTATGGAAAACCAGCCCTGATTTTCGGGGGCTACCTTCCAGCCGTAGTTCATTTCAACCTCAACGCCGGATTCCTTATATAAATCGAGGTATTTATAAACTCCTTTCATTCTTTCAGAGTTAAAATCGTATTCATGTCTGTAATACGCCGCCTCGTCAATAATAAACCAATCCGGCTGAAACCATAGGCGCACAACAGTGGGTCGGCAAAGATTTGTGCGGCTTTTTTCCTTTTGCCAATATGCTTCGTTATAGCCCTCGGCTGCCGAACGGTCCATAAAAGCCATAGGCAGAACACACGCGCCTATACCGTAAAAATCGTTTGACAAAACGGTATCTGTTACCGTTATTTCGGTTGCCGAATCGTACACTCCTATTTCGGAAAGTCTTATTTTGCCTTTTACCGCCAGGCTGTGCGGCTTATTTTCGGCTATGCTCCATTTTGCTGTAAAGCAGTTATCCGCCACCTGCTCGGTTTGCGGCTCGGCACCGTTAAGCAAAAGCTTTCCCTCACCGCTGTAAGCCGCGAAAAACACTCCGTCGTTAAGGTGCGCCCTGCATAAAAAGTCCACGCTGTTGTTATCAAGCGTTATGTAATTTCCGCCGAACGCCTCATTATCGGTCAAAACCTCTGCATAATCAGCGGGAAGGTCTATTTCGTAGGTTTTTAAAACATTTTTTCCCGTTTTAGCCTTTAAAATACCATGAGTAAGCTCGTATCTCTGCGAATAAGCGCCGATAAAGGCTATTCGCGCCACCGAGTCGGTGGGGTTGGGCTTTAAAAACCTAAAGCCCAACCTTTTCCCTTTGATCGGTTCATCAAAGCTTATCATAACATCGCAGGTGCTTCTTGTTTTTGGGGTAAAAGCCGTATCGCAATGATAGCTGTAAACAAGGTCGCCGTAAAAGGCGCTGCTTTTATCCGAAAAGTACAAATCAAAATCTCTTATCGAATATTCCGCACTGCCGTCAAACCCCAATAATACAATTCTGTCAATTCCTTCCGCAACGTTTGAAATATCAAATTCCAGCGTGAAATTGTCGGATAAAATATCGATATGCGAGGTGATATTCGGCTCGTCGGTAATTATGTTTATAAATCTTTCGTCCCTTTTAGAGCCTCCGAGTCCCTTTATTACGGGTGTGCTGCCGTCTGCATTTCTGCAAACCGCTTTTTTGCCGTTTAAAAGACTCGTTGCCGAAAGCGCATACCCGATAATTTCTTTTGATTGGTTTGTTGCCTTCATTACTTTACTACACCCTTAAACCGATAGTATTTTTTTCTTTTTGCCCTTGTAAAACTGAATAATAAACCACATTGCCGCAGCAGCCAAAAGCAGTACGCCCTGAATTACCGTTACAACAATAAGCCAAACCGGTGCCGAGGAATAGGATACCTTATACTTTGTTTCGGTTCCCGCGTCAACCTTTATGGTTTCAGGCTCGGTGCTCTCGGTATCGCTTGATACCGTTTGGCTGCTGTCGCTTGCAGTAGTTCCGGCATTGCCGTTATTTGTGCCGGTATTGCCCTTATTATCAGCAGGCGTGTTGCTTGAATTGCTGCCGTTGTTTGAGTTAGTGTTATCGCCTGAAGGCGTGTTATCCGGCTTTGTTAAATCAACAGTCTGCCAATATGCGTCGTTTTCATCGGTCAGCTCAACAAGCGAGAACTTAAAGCCCGAATCATAGTTTGCCGTATAGGTAACATAGTTGGTTTCGCCCTTGCTGTCGTCGGTTTTGCAAAGCTCCAGCTTACTTTGATCGGTTGCGTCCGCTATCATTGAAAGACCGTTAAGCTTTTCTTCCGTTACAGGAATTTTTATTGTAATTTCACGGTTCTTTATATCGGTTATCTTATTGCCCGAAAAATCGTAAAATTCAATACTGTAAGCGCTGTTGCCTATTACCTTATAATACGGCGATTTATAAAGCGAAGCCTTTTGAGCGTTGGTAGCCTTTGTTACCGTTAGCTTGGAGGTACAGAAATCGTCCACTATATCTCCGCTGTCAAGCGACTTTACATCCCAACTGATACCGCTCTTGCCGTCCGAGAAGGAGGTTAAAACGCCGTCCTCTGTTCCGGTACCCATTACGGTTACGCCCTCAATATCTATTTCAGTAACTGCAATGTTCATATTTTCGGTAACAAACGGGTCGTCAAGCTTTTCACCGTTTATATCCTTAATATTGTCGCCGTAAATATTGCTTACGAATTCTATACGAACGTATCTAGCAAGCGTAGGAATGGTTGAAAGCTGGAATTTACCGCTTTCGGGCAGACCGTTAAATTCTATTGCCGGCGCCTTTGTAAAGTCCATTATACCCTCATAGCTGTCGGAAACATAAATTCTTGTTTTGGTGGGCAAATATCTTAAAAGGTGCGGCGCAAAGTAAACCGAAACGTTTTCTATGCTTTGCAGCTGTGAAAGATATACAAGCATATTAAGCGTGCTTTTGCCCTTAACGCCGCCGGCAACGAGGCTCTCGGCGCCTGTTGAGCTGTCAAACAGGTTATTGTATGCACTCGAAACATATTTGATTGAATCAATATTGTTATCGTTTACCGGTTTTTCAAACACTTTAAGATTATTCGTTCCGAACGAATAGCTTATATGTTCGTATCTTTCAATAAGGGGATTGGTAAGCCCTATTACGGAAATATCCTTAAACGTGAGCTTTTTGCCCTGTCCCTTATCCACCGATATTCTTACATACCGCGCCTTGGTCTTTCCGGTGAAATCACCGCTTGAAAGCTTGGCGTTTTCACTCCAAAGCTCCGAAAGGTTCTGGGCTGCGTAAACCGTGTATTTAAAGCTGCCCGCACGGTTTACCGTTACCTTTGTTAAGTCATAATCCTTGCAGAGATTATAAACTATATCAAGCGTATCACCGTTTACCGTAAAATCAATATCCGTAGAAGAATCGTTATCGGTAAGGCGGTTCAGCATTTCGGGAGTTATCTGATTTGTGATCTGTGTGCGTTTTCCCGCATTATCGGTAACATACACATCTACCGGCATATGCTTTGAAAGCTCGGTTTCCTCATCGGGAACATCGGCGTCAGTGCCCAAAACCGCTATTTCCGCAATTCTGGGATAAGTATATCCTAGGTTATTTGAATCGGTTATAGGGTCTATTATTCTTACCGCAACATAGCGGGCGTAAATCGTTTCCTTAAATGCTGCCGTCTGGCAGGGGTATTTGCCGTCGCGCTCGTAATCATATGAATATATCATATGCTCGCTGTTAAAAAGCGTGGTTATACTTACAGAAGCGTACACCTCATATTTTCCGGTGTCCCACTGTCTTGCCCACTGGTTATCATCGGAAATAGCACGCATAACAAATTTCTTTATCTGCTTTATTGCATCGGGATTACTGTCGAGCCGATAAATCATATCAAATTGACCGTCCCTCTGCCCTGTGTAAGCCCCAATATTCATATGCTTATCAAAAGCGCCGTCGGTAAGTAATTTGTAATTTCCGGTATCGTTTACAACAAGTCCGTTAACTCGCTGCTGATAGGGTACCTGACCGCTTATAAGGTTTTTGCCGATTGCGGCAATATCGTTTTTAAGCTGTTCCTCCGAATACTGGCTTTTTGAGCTGTAAAGCTTAACGTCAACCTTATCTACGGTAAACTCTCCGCCGTATACGCCCACCTCAACCAAATGCTGCATAGTGCAGCCGGTGCTTTCAATTGTATAGCCGCGGTGGTAGAAGCGAATGCTTATATAGCGTATATTGCTCAAATTTCCGTCAAGCGCAGTTAAATCAACCTCGTCCCCGATTCGTGCGGTGTTGTCTTTAATTTCAATTATTTTGGAGCTTTCCTTATATAGGTCGTTCAAATTGCTTGAAGCAAAAACAGCATAATGCTTTGACATAAGCGAAAGGCTTGAATTGTGGAACACCATAATAAATTTATCGGGATTATTAAGCGTTCCGCCGAGCGCCAGTTCAAGCTGCCAATAGTTTGCGGTTTGTTCCGTATCGTTTGAAGCCTCGGAAATCAGGCAAACACCCGCCTTGCTGTGCCATGCGCCTAAAGCCACATTACTGTCAAGCAAGCCGTCGAAAAATTCGGGATATATATTTGTAAACTCAGCACTTTTAATGTTATCGGCATAAAATCCGCCTGAAACAGTCTTATCTGCAAGCAGGTTTTCAGCAGGCAGATTAACCTGGTCCTTACTTGTTAAAACCGTATGCTTTGTGCTTGTATCGAGGTCTTTAACAAGCTCCCCGCCGTAAAGACCTATTTCGTTTATAAACTGCAATGTGTTGCCCTGTTCGGCATCAAAGGTATATCCGCGGTGATAAAAGCGTATACCCACATAGTTTACGGTTTTATCAAATCCCGAAAGAGCTATTTCATCGCCCGCCCTCTCGGTGCTGTCGAATATTTCGATAATCTTATTATCGCTGCTGTAAAGATTGCTTAAATCATCCGAAGCGAACACAGCATAATGCTTTGACATAAACTGTCCGTCTTTTCGCCCTATAAGAACGAATCGGTCAGGGGATTTAAGCTGTCCGCTCAATTCAATCTGAATCTGATAATAATTTTCGGTTTGGAATATATCGTTTGAATAGCCGACGGTATACTTTTTCCCGACATTCCAGCCTGTGCTGTAATTATCCGATAAAACGCCGTCAAAGAAAGCCAGAGCGTCCGAGGCGTCCAGACCGCAGTCCTTTATAAGTTTATCGCCCGAATAAAAGCCGCCCTTAATTTCAGAACCGGCAAGTCGGTTTTCGCTTAAATTAACATTCGGGTTTTTACTTAATGCAGTATGATCGGTTGTTACATTATCACTTACAACCGTTCCGCCGAAAATTCCCAACTCCGTTATGTGCTGAGTCCAATTTTCGCTGCCCGTATTGTAAATTCTTATTTCAACATAGCCTATGTTATTAAGGTTAAGCCCGTCAATATTGATTAAGTCGCCCTTTCTGCCGGACGCATCGTTTATATCAATTATTTTGCTGTTTTCAAGGTCCTCGTATTTTTCAGAAGCGAAAACCGCATAGTGAGTCGCCTTGAAATCATTGTTTGTTTTATGAAAACCGAAAACAAACTGCTTAGGGCTATTAAGCACACCGCCGATTTTGAATAACAGCCGCCAGTAATTAGCCGTTTGGTTTGCAGAGGAATCGGCAGTAAGCGTTGTTCCGTCCGCCTGAAGCAAAACATCACGGTCGCTTACATTTGAATTAAACAGGTACCCCGCCATCCAATCGCTGTAATTGCTTTTAGCCTCGGTAAGCTGATTATTCTCAACAAACCGTACATCGCATAACTGGTCCTTTAAATTATTGCCCGCCGTGCCGACATGATCCGTAAGCGTGATACTGCTCCAAAGGTTCATATCAACCTTTGTTATCGGGCCTGTCGCGCCGCCCTCGGCAATTGTCGGTATAACAATATTCAAAGCGGATACAAGCAGAAGCACCGATAACAATATTGAAAAAATTCTTTGTTTATTTGTAATCTTCACTTTCCGCCCTCCTATTCAATAAATATTACCGCAACGGAATAGGTATCAGATTCGCTGCCATCCGCATTAAGCAAAGTCGCGCGTATTGCGATGCTGTCGCCGCTTGCGGCGTTAGCGCCGGGTGTATATCTGCAGGTAAGACCTACCGCCGAAATACTGCCTTTGGTTTTTGCGTCGCCCATAAGATCCTTTTCCGCAAGCGATTTTCCGTTCTTTTTGCTTGCCGCGCTTATTTCCCATTTAATATTCGAGTTATTTCCGCAGTCAAGCAGCTTGGCGCTTATATCAATGGTATCTGTCTTCTTTATGGTTTCAACGCCCTTATCAAGCTCTACCTGCTTTACGGGCGCCTTTGTTGAATAAACATAAACGCCGTATTCGCCGTCTATCGTATCGGTTATACTTGCAGCCGAAGCAAAGCTCTTATCGGAACGGATAAGCGTACCCTGAAGCTTGCGGTTATCCGTATCGCTTAAAGATTCAACAAAGTGGTATCTGTAAAGCTTGCCTACCGCTTTATCAAGTTTCAGGTTGATTGTGCGCGCCGCGTCGGTTTTCTTTGCCTCAACAACAAATGTGTAATTACCGTCCTCAAGTTTAAATGAAGAAACACGAAGGTCGTCGCCCTCCCATGTGTTCATAAGCACATCGGAGTGAGCCGGAACATAGCGATTTAAAAGCGAAGCAAGCCGGTAGTTGGTGGTAACCTTATAATCCGATTGTTCTTTTCCCACGCTGAAAAGCGAGCCCTGACCGTCGGCAAACACATTTTCCTTTAAATATGAACTTATCGCATAAAATCCGCTGCCGTATTCCCAGTTTGCAAGCCCGTGCGCTCCCGTATTAGCAGCGACAATAAAATAGGAAGCATATGTGGTATCCCAGTCACCCGGCGTAAGGTAGTGCTGTTTATTGGTGTTGAGATCAGCATCGCAAAGCGCAGAGGAAGCAAAAAATTCATTTACAAACGGTCTGCCCATTTTTTCGCGCAAGTAATTAAGAATAGTATATGTACTGTCATAATCGCGGTAATCGTAAACATTGCCTTTTTTGGCGTTACGCTTATCGTAATATCTGTGCACCGAATGCTCTGTCGGTCTTGAATTACCGAGAGTTGTTTCAAGGCCTTTATTAAGGTTTTGCGCCCATTCAACAAGCTTTGCGCTGTTGGGAGCAAAATCGGACGCTATCATCTGAATATCACTGTTAAGCTTTCCGGATTTTGTAAGTGTTGCGCCGTTTGCGGCAATGCTTTTATAGGTTACATCTGTCTTTTTGGCGTATTCCATAGCCTTTGTCATTGCCGTTATAAGAAGCGTATGATATTTCACGGAATCTTCGTGTGTTACGAAATCTCCGCCCCAGTTTACTTCATTGCCGAAGTAAACATATTTAATCATATTGTAGCCTCTGTTTTGGCTTTCTATAAGCCATGCGATATTTGCCTTTACAAATGCTTTTATATCATAAGGCGCTGAATTTTGAGCGTTGGAAGCAGTTGCGGGATACCAGGTTTGTATCCTATCGGCAACCTTCCAGCCGGTGTTAAGCATAACAAGCGTACCCGACCTTTTAAAGCATTCTAATGCTGACCATAACGAATTTACAGAGTCGTTATCAAAATCATATATTCCGGACATATAATTTATATAATCCTTATTGCTTTGATAATCAGCCTTTTTAGGATTGCTTTCCGTATTGGTGATTATGGCGTCCATATCAATAAGCGTTCTTGTATAATTAAGACGCGCATTGATTGTTTTTTGTGCTTCAAACTCCCATGCCACCGAATTATATCCGGCACCGATAGCGTCGTTTGAAAGCAATTCAGGAAACCAGCAGCCGCCGAGCCCCCAGAAATCCTTATATACGGTATTGGCGGTAGTAACATTTATATTGCGTACTGCCGCATTGGCAGCAGCGGTACCGTCCTTTTGAATGGGGGAAACAAATTTTGTAAGATCCCCGTCGTCGTCTCCGCCGCCGTTGTCATCATCATCGTCATCCCAGTTCATATCGTCGGTTATTTCCGATGAGCTGTTATCGGCGGGATCTTCACCGTCGTCGTCGTCGTCAAATCCGATGTCGGAATCGTCGAAGCCGTTATCGTCCGACCAATTATCATCGAAATCATCAATAACATCATCTAAAAAGTCGTCGAAATCCTTATCTGCATATTCAAGATTGGTATGCTTGATTACCTTCTTTTTGACATTCTTATTTCCCGATAAACCGACAATTTGAAAAATTGAAAATGCAAGAGTAATTATAAGAACTCCTGAGATAACCGTCAGCGGTATCTGCCATTTTTTGTTTTTCATAAATTCTCCTTTCCGCAATCGGCTGAATTATTTTTTCTTACTAATTACATATTCGATAGCGGCATTTACTTCTGAAAGGTGGCTGTTTATAGTGCTTGTAACATCGTTACCCTTTGCAACGTCAAGTCCGATACGGAAATCCACAATTGTTGTGGTGTTTATGCCGTCGCTGCCTGTATATGAGCCGTGCAGGTTCGCAATTTTTCCGCTTGTAAGCTTCTTTATAAGGGCTTTTTGCTCGCTGTTAAGCTCATATTTATCGGCAACCGGATCGGTGTAGGTTGACCAGAATTTTGCAAATGCAACCGCCACTCTCGGATCGGATGAGCCTGCACCCGACATAACCGCGCCGTACCAGCCGCAGGGATAGCCCGCCTTTGCCGAAGCGGTATCCTGCGGAAGCGGAACCACACCTACGTTTGCGGCATTTCTGTTAAACGCCGGAGACTGAGCGGCCGCTTCACAGTAAACCGAGTATTTCTGTGTTTCCTGAACAGAGCAGTATGCAAGACCGTCCGCGAACTGAACGCGCTCCGAAGCAGAAAAATCGTTTGAGCAGATTTTGCTCTTGTTAAAGAAATCGTAAACCATTTGATAGCCCTTTATAACTCTTGTGTTTTCAAGGTTTACAACCGCCTTATTATTTTTCCAGGTGAGCAGCGAAACGCCCAGTGACTGAACAACGCCCTTATCAAAGAAACTGGTATCGCCGTAATAAACCTTATTTGCAGCGTCGGTAACCTTTTTGCCCTGCTCTCTGAATTTACTCCAGGTCCATTTGCCCGCCTTGTAAAGCTCATACGGATCTTCAAGCCCGCTCTTGGTAAAGAGCTGTTTATTATAATAAATTACCATAGGATAAACTGCGTCGCTTCCGCCCACAACGCCGTAAAGCTTATTATCAATTACAAAGTAAGAAGACTTTGCAATATCAATTCCGCCTTTACCGGTATCGTAATCCGCAGTTGATAAATATGTACTTAAATCGTTAACAACGCCCGACATAGGAAGGGTTGGGAACATTGAGCCGTGGCAGAAAATAATATCATACGGTGAGCCTGACGCCTTTGCATTTGCAATTAAAGTTGGATAATTATTAAATTCCACTTCAACTGTCTTTATTTTGCAGTTATACTTCTTTTCAAACGCCGAAACAAGCCTTGTAAAGCTCGCCGCTGTATAAGCTGTATCGTTACGCTTTGCCATTGTAAAGGTTTTGCCGCCGAAGTTCAGTCCTTCGTCCATAGCCTTTGTACCCTCTGCAATGTAAACCGGGTTTGCAAGCTCAACCTTGTTGCCGCTGCTGTCGGTTGCGGAATTTGAGCCCTTGTTCGGCTTTTGATATGTTCCGCCCGAGGTTGTACCCCCTTTGTTGCCACTTTGAACATTTGAAGTCTTGCCGTCAGCAGAGGAGTCGCCGGACGCACTGTTATCGGTGCTGCCCGATGACGCGGCGCCGCTTTGAAATTCGGTGTACTCGCTTTCGGTTTTTCCGCCGCCGCAGCCGCAAACGGAAAGGAGCATTGCCAATGCTAAAAATAATGCTGAAATGTTTCTTTTAAGTTTCATCTTTATTTTTCCTTTCAAATAATTTATCCAACAATTCCGGTACGGTCTATGCTTTCAACAAACTGCTTTTGCATAAACACATACAGGAATAAAGGTGGTGTGATTGTGAGAACTACGCCCGCCTGCAAATACATTCTCAATATTACCGGTGTGTAGTTGCCCTTGGGAAGCCCCGGCAACGTACCCATTTCAACTATGTTCTGCCTTAGCCTTTCAAGGCATACCATAACAGGCTTAATCTTATCTATAAAAAACATTGAGGAAGAATAGTAATCATTCCAGTGCCATATAATGCAAAGCATTATTACAACCACAAACGCCGGCTTTGCAAGCGGAGCCATTACCTTTATAAAGGTTTGCAGAGCCCCGCAGCCGTCTATTTTTGCAGCTTCTTCAAGCTCGCGCGGCTGCCCTAAAAAGAATTGTCTGAATATGAAAATGAAAATTCCCGCTTTAAGCCCCACCGCAAACATTGACGGTAAAACAAATACAAACGGTGTGTTAAGCAAATTCAGCTCAACCCCAAACAGGGAAAGCAGTCCGCCGAAATTGAACGATTTATACATAAGGTACTGCGGAACAATTATTTGCTGAGGCGGTATAACTATAAGCAGCATAACAAACAGGAACGCAATTTTCTTACCTTTAAACTCAAATCGGGCAAAGGCATAGCCCGTAAGCGAGCACGAAATTGCCGTTAATGCGGTAGAGAATACCGAAATTATAAGGCTTAGCAGCGCGCTGTTTTTATAGTCAAGCTGTTTAAAAGCTATTTTATACGCTTCGGTTGAAAACGCTTTCGGAACATACACGCTTGTGGGATCTACCGCAAGGTCGGGTCTTTGAAACGAAACCACAAGCATATAGTAAAGAGGGAACATAAAAAGATAGGACATTGTAATTATCATACAAAGCCGAAACAATCGCATAGAAATGCTGACGGCTCTTTTCTTTGCGTGATACACTGCAAGCGAATCCCTTTTTATCGGTTCATTCTTTTTGAACAATTACCTTCTCCCCCTTTCTCTGCCGCCGGACAAAAGCCTTATGGCGATAAGAATAATTATAAGCACCAAAACGGTATATACCCACGAAAACGCAGATGACATTCCGAAGTTATTAACACCCTGCGCGGAAACCGACGATATTTGTTTCATAACCGCATTTGACGCGGCTGTAAAGTTATCAACTATCGCGTAGACAAAGCAAATAACCATTATGGGGTTAAGCATAGGCAGCGTTATTTTCCAAAAGTTATCCCAGGTTGATGCTCCCTCTATCTGTGACGCCTCATATAATGACGGTGATATTGACTGAAGACCTGCGAGATACAGTATCATAGGTACGCCAGAGGACCATGCCATGGAAAATATACTGTCGGTTATTTTGGTTACCAAACTTACGATCTGACTGCCTATACCCGAAGCAATAAGCAGGTTTTCAAGCGCATTGGTATTGGAAACCGTTCCGCCCGACATATCGCTGCCGGACATAATATTCTGTGCAACATAATCGGAATTGATACAATCAAACGCCACACCTGAGGCAAATATAAGCGGAAGAAAGAACACCGCGCGCACAAAGGTGCGTCCTTTATATTTCCCGTTTGCTATAAGCGCCAGAAAAATCGCGAACACATTGACGGTAGGCACCTTCCAAAGCATTTCACCGATAGACTGCACCAAATTGGTTCCGAAGGAGGGGTCTTTGTTAAAGGCATACGTATAATTTTGGAATTTAATAAAATCGTATTTATACCCGTTATCCGTTACAATTACATTTGAAAAGCTCATAATAAGCGAATTTACAAGCGGCACCAAGAAAAAAACTATTATACCGATATAAAACGGAATCAAAAAGGCGTGCGCCGTGAGCGAGGTTCGTGTATTCAGCTTTAAATCTCTAAATTTTTTCATAGCGTCACCTTCTTGCAAAACCGTATGCCGGTATTTTTATTCCGTCTGCCTGCACATCCTGCGAATTATAATTCACAATTACCCTTATCCCGTTTTCATAGCCTGTTTCAAACACATTATCCTGTAGCTCCCTGTGTGAAACAATCAGTGAATCCGAAATTTCTTTTAACAGCGGATAATACTCTTTATATTTTGAAACAGCGTCGTCTTTCCAAAGTGAAAAGCTTGTTCCGTAAAGATAATCGTAATCCGTATCCACTATTTCAGATGAGTCAGCCGCCATACCCGTATACATAAGCTGCGAGCCTGTCTCAACGGTTTTAAGATAATTTACGCTGCGGTCGTTTGAAACAAATTGCGATTCGCCCGTAAGATCTATCATTCCGTGAAGCGTTATTTCATAAAACGGTATTTCCTTATCTAAAATCAGGTAACCGCTTGAATACATCGGTGCGGAAAATATTTTGTTCAAATAAGGCAGCGCATATGAATTTGCGGTTTCCCCCGCGGTTTTACCGGCAGCCTTAAGCACCGCCGCCGCACTGTTAAGCATTTCCGAACGGGTTACCGTATCCTTACTGTTAAAATCGGAATAAATGCTGCTTGTAACCGAGGCTAAAGAGTAGCTTTCCATATCAAGCCTTTTAAGGCTTTTCTCTAACGCCGAATAGTTGCTTTCCAAATATTTTGCCGAAAGCAGATACCAGCTGCGCTTTGAAATATCCTTTGCATAAACAGAGCGCAAATATCTTGAAAACGAAATTCTGTCATTAAACGGCGAGGAAACCTTATATTTCTTTGCACCCTTGTAAAATTTCAGCATATCTATATCATAATAAATCGGTACGCCTTCGTCGTTCAGGTAGTCGTTAAGTAAACGCAGGTCTTTTTTGCCACCGAGCACCCCCGAAGCCTTAACTTTTTTCATAACCGCTGCGTTAGTCATTCCGTTATTTGACCATCCGAGATACCTTATAGCTATGTTTTCTATTCCGTCTTTCTTTAACTCTTTAACTATATTCAATGCCTCGGAATACTCGGTAAGCGCCTTTGATTTATAATAGGAAAATCCCAAAAAGTTGGCTTTTACATCTATTGCGCCGATAAGCTCAACATTAAGCTCTGCCGAAGTCTTCTGTTTTTCAAGTCTTTCTTCGTTTGTAAGGTAATTTCGGTAAACCTTAGCCATTTCCACATAATCCGCGCCCTTACCGAGCAAATAAAACCTTACTGTAAATGCTTCCGCCCCGTCGGTTTGCTTTACCGCCGCAAAGACCGTTTGGTTTGTCTTATCATTAGCGGTAAACATAGCCTTTTCATATGTGCAGCGGATATTTGCGGTCGCATTGACATAATTGTAATAACTTTCCGTATTAGCTGAGGCTGCCGATATGCTTGCCACTGCGTCTCCGCTTTCAATAATCGCAAACATACCGCTCCCGTTTTTCACCATTCCGTATACCGGCATGCGTATGCTGCGGTCATATGAGGTTTTCATATTATTATCTTTTGAAGCCTCTGTACCGTACACATCCGCATTATAAGCCTTTATGGAATTATTGTTGAAATTTATCAGCGCGCCGCTGCCGTCAGGAACAAATATGTAACCGTTATCATCACCCGTTCCGGCAAAAAGTGCAGGCAGCAGGGTGATTTGCAGCAGCTTTAAATCACCGGTTTCTTTAATTGACTTAAAATCAATGCTTGCCGATAAATAGTCTTTGCCGAGAGTATAAACCACATCGAATGAGATCGAAAGCTCTGCAAAATTATAGCTTGCGCGGATCGCGTCGTTTTCTTTTTTGACCGTAACCTCCGCTTCGTCACTATATCCCTTTGTGCTTACGGAGGATGTGAGAATATCCTTTTCGCTGTAATAATCAATAACCAGTTCGGAGCTCATCATTTTTTTAACAAGTCCCGAACTGTGGCTGTCGTTCTTTGCGTAATCAAGTCGGCTTTTAACGGTCTCGCCGCTCTGCTTACTGCTCAAAGTTAACTCGCCGTTCCCGAAAACAGAAAGTTGCAAGCTCTCGTTCTCTGTTATTTCTGTTTCACTGCTCACGGTTTCCGCCCGTGCGCCCGGTCCTACGGGCAGCGCTGCCGTTATAATAACGGCGGCCAATACGGCGGAAACAAGCCTGAAAGCTTTCATTCGTAGTCCTCCTGTTTACTGCGGCTAACGCAGACTGATTTCATAAACAACCGATTTAACAAAGCTGATAAGCTCTTTAACCAGGCTGAAAAGCAAAACGCCCAAAACAATGAATATGAGCATTGCAATTACGGTAAGTAATAGTGAAAGCAAGGTTTTGCCGAAAGAATATTCGTGAACCTCAACCGAGCCTACTATAATAAGCACAGCGCTCCAAAGAACGCCGATAACAAGAATTATGCTCATAAATATTTCTTCATCAAGTGCAAGAATATTTGAAAGACCTATATTTATAAGCATTGCCGTAAGCAACGGTATAAGCGAATAAGAGGTTAACGCGGCAATTTGCTTTAAATTTCCTTTTCCGTCAAGGAATGAGGCAATAGCAAGATTGGAAATAACAAAAAGCGCATATATTACCACCGTTCCGAAAAGGGTTGAAACAAGGCTGTAATTTACGGGCTTATTACTGTTGAAAATAAAGCCCTGCTTAAAGTACTCCAAAATTTTTATAAAAAACAGCGCAATCGCTATACCTATTGCTATGAGTGTTGAATTTACCCCGCGTGCTCTGAACTGTGCAAAACCGTCAGCCGGGTGCAGCAGCACATAAAGCGGCATACCAGCCTTGCTTTCAATCGGAGCATACACCCCATTTTCGGGAACAACAAACGCCGCCGAAAGCTTTTTAGCTGCAAAAGCAATTATTATGACCGCCGCCGCTATAACGGCAATAATCATTATTAAATGCTCGTCTAAATAGGTTTTGCGATACTCCTTGTAAGCCTTTGAATATTGCTCCTTGGCATTGGCAATTTTAAAGTTTTCCATTGCCTTTTCGTATTCTCCTGCGTTTTCATATGCAACACCGAGACCGTAATAAGCATACGAGTTATTGGAATTCATACTTAAAACCTTATTCCACTTTGCCACGGTTGCGTCAAGGTCGGTAGTATCCATATCCGAAAAAGCGTCGTGTAGCGCCGCAACATAATCCGTAGGCTTGTAAATATTAACGCATTTATAATAAGAATCTATAACATATATATTCTCACCCACGGTTTCAAGCGCTGTGGGGGAATTCACAAATCCGTACTGTGTGCCCGTACCGCCGAACACCGCAATCAATTCACCCTCCGGCGAATACTGGAATACCTTGCCGCGTATTCCGTCAAGCGCGGTTATCCAGCCCTCAGGTGACACATCAACGTCTATAAATGATGTATTTGTAACCTTCTTCTCTCTGTCCCACTCAAGATCACCGAATTTAAGCTTGTTTTCATCATCGCCCAGAATATCCGAGCCGATATAGTTTATTTTCCTTAAGGTACTGCTGAAATTACTGTTTACAAGCTTTTGATCGGTCTTTGTTACAACATAAATAAAATCGTTATCATCAACATCAAAATTAGAAAGCGTAATCGGGGTATTGCTTTGCAGGGCGGATTTCTGACTCTTATTTAAAAACAGCTTGCGAATATAATTGTAAATTGCTTCGGCTGTGGTAAGAACGCTATTGCTACCGAAGAAATGCTCATATTTATAATCCTTCGTAAATACAAACGCACCCATATTTACAGATTCCGCAATAACATAAAGTCTGCCGTTTCTGTCGGTCAGAACCTTGCTCGCTCTGAACGGCGCTTTAAGTCCCTTTAACTCCGTAGGCTTTAAAATTATTTTACTTACATTACCCGCAAAGTCCGAAACCAGAACCCGTTCGTGTTCGGTATCGGCAATTATCAGTCTTCCGCCGTCTATCCAAAAGCCCTGAGCGCCTGTTATATCAAGCTTTTCTTTGCCGTCTGTAAAGCTTTCGTAAACATCCTTAATAACGGAAATTGCGGAATCGGTTTTAATCACACGGCCGTTGCCGCTGTCAAGAATATAAATAAATTCCCTACCGTCGTAAAGTATATCCGCCGGGTTATTAAATGAAACGGCGTAGTCCTTTACCTCTTTTACAAGCTCGTTTCCGTTATATTCCGCAATATGCAGCGCGCCGTCTGCCGACAGTACTGCCGGTTTATCCGTTTCGGCATTATAGGCTATTCCGCATACATTTCCCGAAACCGCAAGCCTTTCCGCAGCCTCATCGGATGCACCGGCGCGGAAAACAGCTCCGCCGTCCGCAATATAAAAATTATCGCCCGTTGTATCCGAAACGAAACGTGCCTTGCCCGAAAAATTCATTCCGGTTTTATAAATCGTTTCATTTGTATTATCTATAACGGAATCAGCCGTTAATAGGTAAAGCGCTTCCGCCGCCGCACTGTAGTAAATATCAACAGGCTCTGCATCAAGCATTACCGTTTCCGAAATATTGCCTTCTCCGTCCAAAAATACAATGCTTTTTCCGCTTAAAACAGCAAAGGTATTTTCTTCATCATATCCGGTATTAACTATACCTCGCGCATAAAATCCGCTGCCCGCCTGCGCGGCGGTTACCGATTTTATAAATTTACCGTTAGTGTTGTATATCAGCACATTTCCACCGACCGACGCGAATATATAGCCGTTTATCGGGTTCATTGCTATGCTCTCAAAACTGCCGCACCCGTCAATTCCGTAATATGCCACGACATTATAGGAAGTATCCGCCTTTATAACATACCTGTCGGTTAAAAACAGCGTATACTGATTTTCAGTATTGTTGCCGCAGTAATAAATTGATTTTGCCGCGCCCAAATCCTTTTCAAACCGCATATCACGGTCGTATGCCGCCGACTGAAGCTCAAATCCCACAGGTGCCGGAACCGATTTATCCTCATTATTGAATTCATAACCCAGATACGGCGTTGAATTGATTTTTGCGGCGCTTACCGTGCAGGTCAAAACAGCGACGCAGGCTACAACGCTTATTAAAAATTTTAATTTGTTCATAACTCTGCTCCTATTTAAGACCCGAATGCGTCATTGTTTCCATAACCGAGCTTTGCGAAATAAGGAATACGATTATAGGCGGAACCATTAAAATAACGCTTACCGCAGACGCCGCTCCCGCTCTTGCAATACCGCCCGCAACAATGGTTGATAAAACATTCGGAAGCCCCTTTAATTTCTCGCTGAATATAAACTGCGTTCCGCTTGCCGAATTCCATAAGGACTGAAATGTGAATATTATCGCCGTCATTAAAGCGGGTTTAATTCCCGGCATAACAATTTTAAAGAAAATTCTGTATTCGCTTGCCCCGTCAATTCTTGCCGCCTCAAGCGTAGCGTCGGGGATTGCAACAACAACAAACTGCCTTATAAGAAATACGCCCATTGTGCTTGCAAGCGCCGGCAATATAAGGGCCCAGTAGGTATTGACCATTCCGAGCTTTGAAACTATAACATACTGCGGAATTGCCGTAACCTCGGGTCTGAAAAGCAGCGCCCACACAACAAGTGCGGAAAGCGCGCCTTTACCCTTGAAAGTGCCTTTTCCGAGCGCATATCCTGCAGCCGACGCCAGAATTATGTAGATTGCCGTTCCCGCAACAGTAATAAAAACGCTGTTGAAAACATACCGCAGAAACGGAACCTCAAGACTTTCGGTAAGATAAAAAACATCGGAGAAGTTCTGCGTTGTAGGGTTGCGCACGAAAAAACGCGGAGGATATAAAAACAGCTCGTCAAGCGGTTTAAATGCCTGTATTACCGAATAAAGCATCGGTAAGATCATAAACGCGCATATTAAAAGCAGGAAAATAAATACGCCTATATCTCCGGCTTTTGATCTTGAAAGTCTAACCGTTTTATGAGAACGGATATATATTTTAATTTTGCGAAAAAGCTTGCTCATATTTCCGTCCCCTATCCGTTGAATTTTTTCAATACCTTATTTACTATTGCCTTAAACAACACCATAAGAATAAACAGCACAACCGCAACCGCCGAGGCATAACCCATTTCATAACGGTTGTTTGCATAGTCGGTCATATGCAGTAATATTGTATGCGTAGAATAATTTGAGCTTGGAAAACCGGTAAGGTTTTGGTTTACCGTTCCCACCGCAAAAGCCGAGGATATCGACATTACCGCGCCAAACATAAGCTGCGGTCCCATTTGCGGGAATGTAACGTAATAAAGCTCCTGCCAGCGGTTTTTAAGTCCGTCAACCGCCGCCGCCTCAAAAAAGGATTTATCGAGCGATTTAAAGCCCGCAACAAACGAAAGAAAGCCTGTTCCGAAGCCCATCCAAACAGAAACTATCATAACAATAATGAAATTATACTTTTCATCGGTAAGCCAATATATCGGGTCCTTTATAACGCCGAGCTGAATAAGTATATTGTTTATAAAGCCGCGGGAATCGCTTGAAAATATGTATTGCCATATGAAAAAAATATTTCCCGCAAGCGCAGGGCTGTATACTATAAGCGTTACAATGCTTCTTGTGGTTCTGCCGAGCTCGTTGATGAGCCAGGCTATAACAAAGCTTAATATAAAACCGATAGGTCCTGTTATAAGCGCCTGTATCATTGTGTTTTTAAAGGCGATCAAAAACACGGAATCATCCAAAAGCAACCGCGTATAATTTTTAAAGCCCACAAAGTTATTTATTTGCAGCAGGTTATAATCCGTAAAGCTCAAAGCAAGTGCCGAAAGTATGGGAATAACCGTAAACACAACAAAGAAGATTGTAAAAGGCGCAACAAGGACTACAAACGGCGCATTTTTATTAAGCGTTTTTTTATTTTTATTTTTCTTCATCGCCTTATTTTTCCTCCTTGTCAAGCCCGAACTCCGCCCGTTTTCTTGTAAGCTCATCATTTATTTCTTTATTCGCTATGGTAAGCGCGCGTCTTGCCCTGTTCTTTCCCTCTACAGCCGAACGGAAGGCGGTTGTTAAAGAACGCTGCATTAAATAGTTACCGGGAATCTGCGGAAGGGTTATAACATATTTAAGCGATTCGTTCAAAACGCCTTTTTCCGCGACCGACCACCCGAGATTATTAAGCGCCACCGTATTTGCCGGAGTATATCTTGCGGCAACGCCTAATGTTGCCTCAAGCTCCTTACCGTATTTTGTCTGCGTTTCAGAGCCTACCCACCAACGCATAAACTCAAACGCCTTTTTATCAATCCCTTTTTTAACGGCGCTTTTAAGCATATAACAGCCCGTAACATTTCCCGCCTGGGTTTTATCAACGGTTCCGTCGGGCTTGGCTGTTCCGGGAATAGGCGCCATTGCCCATAGTCCCTGAATTTCGGGCGCGGCGGAGGAAATCTGATCATATGCTGAGTAAAGCTGAATTGAAAGCGGCATTTCACCCGTGCGGAAACGACTGTAAAAATCAAATTCCCTGTTATTGCTGTAAAGCTTGTGAAGATCTACCCATTCCTCAAAAGCTTCAAAAGCGCTTTCAGTATTAAACAGTGCCTTATTACGGGCTTCATTGTAATATGTGCCGCCCTTTTGCAGAAGAAACATATTAAAAATAGATATACCCTGTGAAACGCCGTAATTGGTTTTATCCATTTCCGGAATACCTATGGTAAGATTGTTTTTCTGCAGTTCCTCTATCACCTTATAAAAATCATCCCAGGTGTTCGGAACACTCAGACCGTACTGCTCAAAAATATCCTTACGGTAAAACATAGCATAGAATGTAAGGGTTTCGGGCAATGCGTAAATCTTTCCGTTATAGCTCATAGCCTCCCACAGGCTATCGTTGAATTCGCCCTTTAAGGAATCAATATCATAATCGGAAAGCGAGACCAGCGCGCCTCTTGCCGCCAATTCAAGCGGAACACCTGCAAGCAGCGATACATCGGGTCCCTTGCCCGCAAGACTTGCCTTTATAAGAACTCCGGAATCCACTATGCTGAAATTTATTTTTGTTTTATATTTCGGTGTAAAATCGTTTCGGATAAGATTGTTTATTATCTTAGCCTGATCGCGCCCTACCGAAGCCCAGACATTTATAATTTCGCTTTCCTTTTTTCCGCCGATATCATAATCGTTTGAAAAAGAAGCTGCGAAGGATTTGAGTGAAAAAAATGTTTGAGTAAACCAATTATTATTTGCTTTCGGAATATCGGCGTTCTCACCCGCAAAAACAAAATAATCAAGCTCTAACGGCTGCTGCGCCAGGGTACTGATAAGACTGCCTAAATTTCCGAGCGCTCCCTGAAACGCGCTTAAACGGCCGGGTATTTCGTTACAGTCCTTTGAAAAGTCATTGAAAATGTTTATTACATAATCAATTATTGAAGCCTGCGAGCCTTTTGTTCCGGTTATCCTTTCAAAATCCTTTGAAATTTCGGTAAGATTTTCGGCAACGCTTGCAAGCTCTTTTTCAAGATCGGGAAGCTGCGAATCAAGCATATAATCGCGGTACATATCAACCGATGTGCCGGTTATTGAAATTACCTCGCGGTAGATCCTGTTGGATTCTACGGTATAGTAATTCAATTTTCGCAGTATTTCGCTTATCGGCCCCATTGTTACCGTAAGTGATATTGTATCGCCGGGTTCAAGATAAAATAAATACGGCTCGTTATCCCCCAAGGTTTTTATATACCAATCGGAATCAAACGGAAATGCAATATTTTGTGCTTCGTCAAACGGGACCTTACCGTTTATTTTAAGCGTGCGGTAAGAATACATACCCTGATTTATATTCTGCCTTGCTCTTACGGCAATTTTGTACCAGCCTGCACTTTTAATCGGTGGCTGCCACGAAATATAATCGCCTATCCTGTTCCAATTGGATTTTCCTATTGTATTAAGCAAAACGCAGCTTGCGTCCTGCGGAACGGTTGCCGAATTGGTTTTATCGTAGGTGGGGTAAAGCGAGGAATTGCTTTTCAAATAACTGTTTTCCGCCTGTAGAATTACGGTCTCGCCGTTGTATTCGGCCGCATTTGCCGCATATTCGGAATATTTGGGTGAACTTGCATCGGTTCCCAATTTAACCGAGCCTAATATAAATTTGCCGTTTTGCGACGCTATTTCAAAAGTGTGCTGCCCTTTCTCAAGGAAAACAAAATACGGCAGCTCGTAAAGCCCCCTGTTATCCTCAATGTAACTTTCCGTCCACATTTTAACATTAAATTGCGAAGGTCTTATATCGTTTCCGTTTTCATCCTTTTCATATTCGCTTGATGCTTCGTCCTGCCAAACTCTGTGCAGTGTGAGATATTCCGCCTCGTCATAAGGCAGCTTTCCGTCCGTTTTAAAGGAAATTATGTAATCGTTTTCGGAATCGTCACTGTTGTAATATCTGAAAGCTATAGGATATACTCCGCTCTTGTTGACCGTAAAATTCAAGGTTGCGGCATCCCCTTCGGATATAACCGTTCCCTTTTCTCCGTCAAATTCTTCATTTGCGGCGGCTTTAACGGTCAGTATTTCTTCCGGGCGCTCATAATCCGCGTATTTACTGTAATAAGCGGAAAAGCTGCCGTCGTCCGAAGCATATTCCGCAACCGCATTTTCCCCGGCATTTACCGCTGCGGTTTCCTCTCCGAAAGCGAGAACGCCCGCCTGTAGTGTCAGCACCGCCGCCAAAACAAATCCTATCGCTCTTTTCACTGCTTTTCCTCCAAACAATTTATTCCTCACCGTGCATTCGTAATAATAGGTAAAAAATTGATTATTTTACATTAAATTCCAAAAGAATATTTTTATTTAAAAAATCATTATAACGCTTTTAAAATTTTATCTGTTAAATGTATTTACATAAACTTTCAGAATTTATTATTAGGTTTAGTGGCAATTTACACAATAATTATACTGTATGTGCATTGAATTTTAAATAGAAAGAATTGCTTAGAAAATATGAAAATAATTGCTATGTAATATAAAAAATCTAACTATGTATTTCAATCCCTTAAGTTATACAGTCACTCGGTAATCACAAACGTTAAATAATCCCTCCGCCGTCGAAAACAAATTTTCAAAACGGTTGACAAGCATTTTTAAAAAATATATACTGATATCGGTACAATATTTTCAACAATATTTAAGATTTTAACCGCCGAGGGGGTAATTGATATGTCTGAAAAGCTTTTTCAATTTACAAACGAAACAGATGATGATGAATATTTAATACTGAACAGGGATTATATTCATGTTCATTCATGCGGTGTTTCAAATTCGCTTAAGGGGCATACTTTTTCGCGTGACAACGGCACTCCGGATTATATGTTAAATTTCATAGTGGAAGGTTCTTTTGTTTATAACAATGACAGCGCCGGTACATCCAAGCATTATAAAGCAGAAAAAGGAACCGTTATTATTTATAAACCGAACGAACCGCAAATGTTTTCGGGATTAAACCACAAAGCTACGCGATATTGGATACATTTTCTCGGATACGGAGCTGAGGAATTACTTTCCAACTGTAATCTTGACAAGAAAAGGTTTTACGAGGTCAGCAATATAAAGCCTATAGAACAAATTTTTTTAAAAATAATCAACGAAATGCAGTCGGCAAATGAATATAAATTTATAAAATGCAATTCTTATTTACTTGACCTGCTTTCGGAAATCGCCCGCTTGGTTCATAACAATAGCTCAGCTAACGGTCAAATAGTCAAACAGCTTTCTCCGGCAATCAATACAATTAACACATGCTATCAAAAAAACATTGATATTGAGGATCTTGCCTCGCGCTGCCTTATGAGCAAATATCATTTTATCAGATCTTTTAAAGCGCTTACCGGCTTGACGCCGTATGCCTATTTGACTAATGTGCGCATTTCTGCTGCCAAGGACCTTTTAAAAAGCACTAATATTAAAATCGGAAGTATTGCCGATTCGGTAGGGATTCCCGATCAGCTTTACTTCAGCAAGCTTTTTAAAAAGCATACGGGTCTTACCCCTTCGGAATACCGCAAAAAGAAATGAAAGATTTAAAAGAGTCATAGCCCGCATTTAGCAAGCTATGACTCTTTGTTATAAAACAAAATTCAGTTAGAATTATCAATAACACAAAACAAGCTCTCCGCAGCCGGTAACAGACAAATCGGGTGTATCAGCCGATATAAACATCATATCGCCTTTTTTAATTTCCACCTTCTGCTCGCTGTTTT
>ERZ808252.632-NODE-632-length-32280-cov-8.800031_pt1 | contig 32280 bp, 27 predicted proteins | sample MGYA00521242_ERZ808252 | MGnify/ENA primary metagenome ERZ808252 (study PRJEB31516, sample SAMN03275581) | gut metagenome | biome: mammalia-associated habitat; material: feces | host: Papio cynocephalus | place: Kenya | collected 2012-08-07 ...
ATGGTGCTATGGCCGAGGGGCTAGGCACAGGTCTGCAAAACCTGCTACAGCAGTTCGAATCTGCTTGGCACCTCCAGAACATCAAAATTTTTCGTAAAGAGTTCGCGCAAGCGAACTCTTTCTTTGTGTAGAAACTTTATATACACGAAAGAGCCACCCCAAGGCGGCATCAGCCGCCGCGATGCAGTGACGGAGTGTAACGGAGGAACGGAATCGCCGACCGCTACGAAGTGGAGGTCGCATGCCCCTCATAGGGGCTGTCGCACAAGCGACTGTGGTTAGGAAAGTTCGGACTCTCCAGAGTCCGAGCTCATTTTTTATATGCACAAATGTGCATATAAAAAAAATGAGCTGTCGTCGCTCCCGCGAGGACACCTCATACTAACCACATAATTAATAACACTAAAACTAATAACCAATGAGTTAATTTCAGAACTAGAAACTCCTTTCCTTAACTCGCTGCAAAGGTACGACTATTTTTTGATTCTGCAAACTTTTCTTTACTTTTTTTGAAAAAACGCAATAACTCCATGGCTACTGCAAGAACTGCTTCAATTCGCTGTGGATAAGGTGAGTCGGAAGCCCCATCACGGTGAAGTAAGAACCTGATATTCCGATAATTGCAGCATAGCCTATCCATTCTTGGATTCCGTAGGATCCGGCCTTGTCAAACGGCTTGTAATTGTCTATATAGAAATTTATTTCTTCATCGGACAGGGGAGCGAAGTGTACGAGACATGTGTCAGAGAAAGATGTTTCGTGGCTTGCATCGCGTATCGTGACTCCAGTGATGACTTCATGAGTGCGTCCAGAGAGCAGGCGCAGCATCCTGACGGCGTCCTCCCTATCGTGAGGCTTTCCGAGCACCTCATCGTCGCAGAGGACAAGCGTATCCGCAGTTATGAGAATCTCGTTTTCGGTGAGTGGACGATGGAATCCGTATGATTTGCCGCGTGATAGTATGAGGGGAATGTCCCTATGTCGTGTGTCAGGAGCATATTTCTCCTCAAATTCGTTGCGCGTGTCAACCTCAAAGTCGAGTCCGAGTCCGGAAAGCAGTTCGCGCCTCCGTGGAGACGCGCTGCCCAAAATGATGTGTTTGGTATTCATTGACTTATAGCTAAAGATCTCTCACGCCGTCCGAGATGACAGCGTAATGATTCTTTCCGTTCGAGATAATAGCTCAGTAACTTTTTTCATATTTGGATATATCGAAGTTCCATGTGCCCTGTGCACGCATCACTATCTCAATGATTTCCCGGACAAAACGTGCTCCGGCGGGGAAAATAGAGACATAGTCGGCGCAGAGTTTCGCTTCCTCCATTGCATCTGCGGGGCACACTCCGAGTCCGCAGGCGGTGAGAACCGGCGCATCGGGAACGTCATCTCCACAATATAGCACCTCTTTCGGCTTCAGCCCATATTTTGTGCAGAAGTCGTTGAAATCGGAAATCTTATCCTTTGATGCGAGGTAAATGTCAGAACTTTCAAAGCCGAAGAACCTGAAGCGTTTCCCGACTGTGTCCGAATGCGCCCCGGTGATGATTCCTAGTCTGTAGCCGCCCATGGACGCCATTCTGAGGCCAAAACCATCCTTGGCACTATAGGTGCGCAGAAAGTCCCCGCTCTCGGCAACAAAGATGCTTCCATCTGTCATTACCCCGTCGATGTCAAAGGTGAATGCCTTGATTTTAAGGATTTTTTCATAGACGTCTTCGGGGATGCTCAATTGCCTCAATTGCGAATTTGTAATCGTGTTCATATTTCAGCTCTTTGCGCCATTTCCAAATCCTCCGCCGAATCCTCCCATAGGGAATGTCTCTCCGCCACCATTCCCGCGTCCGAATGATATCGGGCCGAACTGGGATTCGTATTTCTGAATGTTGTCCTGCAGAGCCATCAGAAGCCTTTTTGCATGCTCCGGGGTCATTATCAGACGATTGCTGACAGCAGCCTTTGGAAGTCCCGGCAACATGGTCGCGAAGTCGATGATGAATTCGCTGTGGGAGTGCGTGATAATTGCAAGGTTGGAATAAGTCCCCTTCGCGATTTCGTGAGGAATCTCAATGTCGAGTTTGTTTTCGTTGTTCTCCATGATATTATTCGGTTTTATAGTCCGCGGATGCTCATATATGCATCTTCGGTGTTTTTCACATCGCGAAGTTAGTCAAAAAATGTGTATCTTTGCACGCTTATGCGGACGATTGGGGTTGTTCTTGCTGAATGTCGACTCGCAGAACAGCCGGACCGCTGAATTGTAGAAATAAAATACAACGAATAATATGGAATTGCAGTCAAAGTATGATCCGGCGCAGACCGAAGACAAATGGTACGCCTACTGGCTCAAACACAAGTTCTTCCATTCGGAACCGGACGAGAGGGAACCTTACACGATAGTCATACCGCCGCCTAATGTGACGGGAATCCTTCATATGGGGCACGTTCTCAACAATACGATCAACGACGTTCTCATCCGCAAGGCACGCATGGACGGGAAGAACGCCTGTTGGATTCCGGGAACCGACCACGCCTCAATCGCGACGGAAAGCAAGGTCGTGGCAAAGCTCAAGGCAGAGGGCATAAGCAAGGAGGATCTCACCCGCGATGAGTTCATGAGGCACGCTTGGGAATGGAAGGAAAAGCATGGAGGCATCATCCTCAGTCAGCTCCGCAAGCTCGGTGCGTCGTGCGACTGGGACCGGACTAAGTTCACTATGGACCCAGACCTGAGCGAGGCAGTGATCAACACCTTCGTCTATTTCTACAACAAGGGTCTTATATATAGAGGTGTGCGCATGGTCAACTGGGATCCGGTGGGGCTCACGGCCGTCAGCGATGAGGAGGTGGTGCACAAGGACACTGCCAGCAAGTTCTATCACATGCGGTATTTCGTTTCCGATGGACACGGGAATCCGACAGACAAGTACATAGTTGTGGCAACAACCCGTCCGGAGACAATAATGGCTGACGCTGCCGTCTGCATAAATCCGGAGGATACAAGGTATGAGTGGCTTCGTGGGAAGAAAGTGATTATACCTCTGATAAACAAGGAGATACCAATAATTGAGGATTCATACGTCGAGATGGATTTCGGAACCGGCTGCCTCAAGGTTACGCCGGCGCATGATGTTAATGACTATGCAATCGGCATGCGTCATAACCTTCCGGTTCTTGACATCATCGATGACCACGGGCGACTGAACGAAAAGGCACAGATTCTTATCGGAGAAGACCGCTTTGTGGCGAGAAAGAAGATTGCCAAGATGCTTGAAGAGGCTGGAAACCTTGAAAGAACAGAGGATTACACTTCTCCGATAGGCTATTCTGAGAGAACTGACGCCGTCATTGAGCCGAAGCTGTCAAAGCAGTGGTTCCTCAAGATGGATGACCTCGCGAAGGTAGCACTGGAAAGCGTTGAGAGCGGGAGGATAAAACTTATACCTGAAAAGTACCGCAATACCTACCGGCACTGGATGGAGACAGCGCACGATTGGTGCATCTCGCGTCAACTCTGGTGGGGGCAGCGAATCCCAGCATACTATCTGCCAGACGGAAGCTTTGTGGTGGCACCAACGGCCGAAGAGGCGCTGAAGCTTGCGCAGCAGAAGAATCCTGCCGTGACTGCGGCTGACCTCCATCAGGACGATGACGTGCTCGACACTTGGTTCTCTTCATGGCTTTGGCCGATTTCTGTGTTTGACCCAGAAATGCCGGGACATCCGGAACATCAGCCAAACCGAGACCTTGCGTACTATTATCCTACAAATGACCTTGTTACGGGGCCTGATATCATCTTTTTCTGGGTTGCCAGAATGGTTATGGCGGGCGACGAGTTCATGAAAGAGGAACCTTTCCATAATGTCTATTTCACTGGCATCGTGCGCGACAAGCTCGGCCGCAAGATGAGCAAGACTCTCGGGAACTCTCCGGATCCGCTCGACCTCATCGCCAAATATGGCGCGGATGCGGTGCGTCTCGGGATGCTTCTCTGCAGCTCGGCGGGAAACGACATCCTCTACGATGAGTCACAGATTGAGCAGGGTCGAAATTTCGGCAACAAAATCTGGAATGCATTCAGGCTCATCACCGGCTGGACAGTTGATGCTTCGCTTGAACAGAGCGAGGCTTGTGCTGTGGCAGTCAGGTGGTTCAAGAACAAGTTCAACGCAGTTGCCTCGGAAGTGAATGACCACTTCGCAAAGTTCAGGATTTCGGATGCGCTGATGGCTGTCTACAAGTTTTTCTGGGACGATTTCTGCGCGTGGTATCTTGAACTCGTGAAGCCTGCGTATGGTTCTCCGATTGATGCGAAGACATACGAGTCTACCCTTGAGTTCTTCGAGAGCCTTCTGAAAATGATACATCCCATCATGCCGTTCATTACTGAGGAACTCTGGCATGCAGTGCGTGAACGTGGTGAGAATGAGACGATTATGTTTGAGTCATACCCAGTTGCAGGTGAGTGCAACGCTGAATATGTGTCAGCATTCGGCCTTGCTACAGAAGCTGTTGCCGGAATCAGGAACATACGTCAGCAGAAGGGTCTTTCTCCTAAGGAGCCGCTTAAGGCATATTTTGTCGGAGATTTTTCCAAAGAAATGGAATCTGTGGTGGCTAAGTTGGCAAATGTTAATGAGATACACCATGTATCCTCTATTGATGATTCGCTTGCTGGCATGTCTTTCATGGCAGGTACTGTCAAGGTGTTCGTCCCTCTTGAGGGACTTGTCGATGCCACGGAGGAGATCGCGAAGTTGGAGGATGAACTTGAATACCTTCGGGGATTTCTGAAGTCCGTACGCGGGAAGCTTTCTAATGAGAAGTTCGTTTCACATGCTCCGGAGGCGGTCGTTGCGGCTGAGAGGAAAAAGGAGGCGGACACTCTTTCCAAGATTGAAAGTGTCGAGCACTCTCTCAAGGCTTTGCGCGGTCAGTGCTGATTTTAAGGAGTTTTGTGAAGTATATGATAGAATCTACATTATATCTTGAGGTTCGCTACTACGAGACTGACCAGATGGCCATAGTCCATCACTCGAACTATATACGATATTTCGAATGCGGTCGTGCGAGGCTCATGCAGGAGGTCGGGTTTCCGGTTGAGAGGATGGAGAGCGAGGGAGTGATGACGGCTGTAGCTGCCGTAACAGCCCAATATAGGGCACCGGCAAAGCTCGGTGACACGCTCCGCATCGTAACAAGACTTCCCGAACTCCCGACCGCGAAGATGCTTTTTGAAACAGAGATTTACAATCAAGATGATGTTCTGCTCTGCACGGGGATAGTGAAACTTGGCTTTATAGATGCAAAAACACGCCGTCCGCGCAGATGCCCAGAAGATTTGTTGGAGATTATCGGCAAGTATTACGTTTAACTGAAGGTTCGGCATCATAGGGTGCCAATCGTTACATAATTTGACATAAACCATTTAATTACATTACATTATGTTTACAATTTTACCGCTCGGGGTTTTTGGAATATGGCAGGTTGTCCTGATTGTTTTGGTTATCCTTCTCCTTTTCGGAGGCAGGAAGATTCCCGAGCTCATGCGCGGTCTCGGACACGGAATGAAGAGCTTCAAGCAGGGAATGAAGGATGCCGACAAGGAAATTCAGGAGATAAAGAAAGAAATCGAGACCACTCCTGAGGAAATCAAGGACGCAGACAAGAAGTAGGACTGTCAGATGGCCAAGGACAGTCAGTCAGAAATGTCTTTTTGGGATCATCTCGATGCGCTGAGGGGAACGCTGCTCCGCTCGGCGAGTCTTGTTTTGGTTATAACAGTCATCCTATTTGTGCTCAAGGACTATTTCTTTGACATAGTGGTGCTTGCACCGACTCAACCATCATTTCCGATGTACCGCATCTTCGGGATGCATCCCGACATATCGCTGATAAACTACGACCTGACGGCTCAGTTCATGGTTCATCTGAAGACATCTATGCTCGGCGCCGTGGTTTTCAGCGCGCCGTATATATGTTACGAAATCTGGAAGTTTATAGCTCCAGCTCTCTACGATAGGGAAAGAAAGCCTGTACGCAAGGCATTTTTCTTTGCGGGCACGCTTTTCTACGTGGGACTTGCTGTGGGATATTTCATCCTGCTCCCGTTCATTGTCGATTTCTTTCAGGGATATACGGTCAGCAAGATGGTAAAGAACACCACTTCGCTGAGCTCGTACATATCGACGTTCTTTTCAACGGTTTTTTCGATGGGGCTTGCTTTTGAGTTTCCGGCGGTCATTCTCGCGCTGTCGAGCATGGGGATTCTGCACAAGAGCACATTACAGAGACATAGGAAGCACGCGCTGGTGGTTCTTATGATAATAGCGGCAGCGATTACTCCGGCCGACATAATGTCAATGATTGTAGTGACAATTCCGCTCTATCTGCTCTATGAATTCAGCATACTTATGTGCCGAAAGGAGAATGATCAAACAAATCTTGAAGATGATGACGAGAATGCGGCAGAGACGGGAAGTTCGGATGACGATGGTGTTAAAGTTTCACAATAAAGTGATGCAGGTACAGACAAAACGGTGAAAAGACAATGATTTCAATAAACTCACTGACGGTTTCATATGGTGGATTCACTCTCCTTGATAATATAAACTTTCACATTAGCGAGCAGGACAAGATAGGGCTTGTAGGGAAAAACGGGGCTGGGAAGTCTACTATTCTCAAGCTGATCTGCGGACTTCAGACACCAACGTCGGGAAAGATTTCGGTGCCATCTGGTGTCAAGATCGGCTATCTTCCGCAGATAATGGAGCATCATAGGGGAAAGTCGGTGATTGATGAGACTATGACCGCCTTTCAGGAAATGTTCGATATGGAGGCAGAACTCGACCGAGTCACTGCCGAACTTGCAGAACGAGAGGACTATGAATCAGATGCATATCAGAAACTGATCATATCACTAAATGATATAAATGACAGGTTGTCAATAATAAAGACTGATTCACCTCAAGTTCTTGCTGAACGTACTTTACTTGGCTTGGGTTTCAAATATGATGAACTCCAGCGTCCTACAGAGACATTCAGCCAGGGGTGGAACATGAGAATCGAGTTGGCAAAGATTCTTCTAGGAAAGCCTGATGTCCTTCTTCTTGACGAGCCTACGAATCATCTCGATATAGAGTCAATAGAATGGCTGGAAGGGTATCTGAAGGACTACCGAGGCTCGATGGTTCTCATTTCTCATGACAGAAAGTTCCTTGACAATGTGACGAACAGGACTGTCGAAATCATGCTTGGACATATCCACGACTACAAAGTCCCTTATAGCAAATACCTGGAACTTAGGAAGGAGCGTATCGCACAGCAGAAGGCGGCATATGAGAATCAGCAAAAGATGATCGAAAAGACGGAAGACTTCATAGAGCGTTTCCGCTATAAGCCATCGAAGTCAAACCAAGTTCAGTCCCGTGTAAAGCAGTTGGAAAAACTTGAGCGTATAGAAGTCGACCTAGTGGACAAGTCTGCACTTGCTGTGAAGTTTCCGCCGGCTCCTCGTTCCGGAGACATTGCGTATAAGGCTGTCAATCTGTCGCTTGGGTATGGTGACAAGGTCGTATTTTCCGGTGCGGACATTGAAGTTAAGCGTGGCGAGAAAGTGGCGCTTGTGGGAAGAAACGGAGAGGGAAAGACGACATTGATGAGAGCCATAATCGGTGAACTCAAGCCCATTGCGGGGGAGTCCCGTGTAGGATACAATGTCAACATCGGCTATTACGCTCAGAATCAGGAGGATGTGTTGGATAAGGATGCAACCGTCTTTGAAACTCTTGACCGCATTGCGGTGGGGGACATAAGGCTTAAGCTTCGTGACATTCTCGCGGCGTTCCTCTTCAAGGGGGAAGACATTGACAAGAAGGTGTCGGTGCTTTCTGGTGGGGAGAGGGCGCGTCTTGCCATGGCCAAGCTGATGCTACACCCATATAATTTTCTTGCGCTGGATGAGCCCACGAACCACATGGATATCCTCTCGAAAGACATTTTAAAACAGGCACTTAAGGCATATGATGGGACATTGGTCATAGTTTCTCACGACCGAGATTTCCTTGACGGACTTGTCGACAAACTTTATGAATTTCGGGATGGTAAGGTGCGGGAGTTCCTCGGGGGAGTCAGCGATTTTCTTGAAAAACGCCGGCTGGAAAACCTCAATGAATTGGAGCGTCATGCGAAACCCATTCAGGAACAGGAAGTTGCAAAGGAGGTTATGGCACAGAAGGTGGTCGCCCAGCAGAAGTATCAGGCCAATAAGACAATTTCGAAGGAGGAGCGTAAGATCCGGAACCGGATTTCATTTCTAGAAAAGAAGATAGATGAGATTCAGGTTCGGATGAAAGAGATTGAAGGAGTGCTTGCCGCCCCGTCGCCTTCTGATGATTATATGGAACTTACTAGAGAATTTCTTGAGTTGAAGAGAGAGCTTGACACCAAGACTGACGAATGGGCGGAATTGTCAGAGAGCCTTGGAGATTAGAAATGAGTGAAAAATGGAAGAAAAAATGCAATTTCTCTATGGCATCCACCCTGTGATGGAGGCCGTTAAAGCCGGACGTCGTTTTGACAAGGTGCTGCTTAAGCAGGGGCTTGAGGGACAGCAGTTTCGAGAACTTTACGGACTGCTCGGTGAAAAGAAGATACCCTATCAGTTTGTGCCGGTTGACAGGCTGAACAGGGCTGTGCGTGGTGCACACCAGGGCGTTGTCGCCTACATTTCACAAATTGACTATGTGGAACTTGAGGAAATGGTGGGCAACGCAATGGCAACTACCTCGTCTCCCATTCTCGTGATTCTGGATGGGGTGAGCGATGTACGCAATCTGGGGGCTATTGCCAGAACGCTCGAGTGCGTTGGAGGAAAGGGTATAATCGTACCCGCAAAGGGAGGCGCAGCAATTAACGCTGAGGCAGTGAAGGCTTCAGCCGGTGCGCTTATGCGAATCGACACCTGCAAGGTACCGAATCTCCGCTATGCTGCATACTTCCTCAAACAGTCTGGGTTCAGTCTGGTTGCAGCCACGGAAAAGGTCGACAAGTTTGTCTATGATGTTGACTTGACCGGCCCAGTTGCCATAATCATGGGCTCCGAAGGCAAGGGCATTTCACAAGCCATGCTTGAATTGGCAGATGAGAAGGCCGCAATTCCAATGTCTGGGGAAATAGGCTCGCTTAATGTCTCGACAGCTGCGGCTGTCATCATGTACGAGGCTGTTAGACAGCGTTTGCAACAAATTTAAGCGATTTTTGAATGTTTGTACTAGATTCTCATTGCGACACACCATCGCAGATTTATCGACTGCGAGACATCCGGAAGGATGATCCGCATGCGCAGGTAGATTTCCCGAAGCTCAGGCGCGGGGGAGTAGATGCCGCATTCTTTGCGGCCTATGTCCCCAATTCGCTTGCTCCGGATGCGGCCACAAGATATGCGCTTGAGCTGATTGCATGTACGAAAGACACCGTTGCGGCAAATTTTGATGTGGCCGCGATGGCCACTACAGTGGAAGATGCTTTGAACAATAAGTCTGCAGGAAAATTCTCTGTATTTCTCGGACTTGAGAATGGCTCTCCGATTCAGCGTAACTTGGGGCTGCTGAGAATTTTCCGCGAGTTAGGCGTGCGATACGTCACGCTGACCCACTCGCGTGACAATGAAATCTGTGATTCATGTACAAGCGGTGACTCCGGACGCTGGGGCGGTTTGAGCCCGTTCGGCAGGGAAGTGGTGCAGGAAATGAACAGTATTGGAATGCTCGTTGATGTATCACATATTTCAGACAGAGCGTTCTATGATGTTCTGGATTGCAGTTGCAAGCCGGTCGTCGCGACGCATTCTTGCTGTCGAGCCTTGGCAGACCGCCCGAGGAACATGACTGATGATATGATACGTAGTCTTGCCTCACAAGGAGGAGTAATTCAGATAAATTTCTATCCGGCTTTTCTTGATGCGAACTTTTCCAAGTTGCTGACGCGCTATGATAAAGAAATTGATGATGTGGAGTCTGCGTTCATAGCCGATCCTTCTGATGAGTCCAAGCGTGCGGCATGGTACGATTGCCTTGATAGGCTTAAGGAGTTGCCGCGCCCCAATTTCAAAAAAGTGGTGGACCATATCGATCATGTAGTCTCGCTTGTCGGTCCGGAGCATGTCGGACTCGGCTCTGACTTCGATGGGATTGCAGTCACGCCCGAAGGTTTGGAAGACTGCAGCCGTTTTTACCTGATCTTTGATGAATTGCGCAGACGCGGTTATGACGAAACCTCCATAGAGGCTATTGCTGGGGGCAACTTCTTGCGGTTGCTGTCATAGCAGTATAAAAGTTGCATTTTTACTGAAAAATTCGATATAAATTTTCGTTATTGGTTAACAAAAGTAATGTAACAAAATTGTTTAATATTAAAACAGTTCTGTTTCTTATGTTGTTTCATTAATTGTTACATTCTTCGGATATTATTTTCCACAAAAAGTGTAAGGCGGCTGCGGAAAATCTTTCAATGTTACGAATTCTGTCGTTTTTATAGCAGAAAGAGGCAGTTCGCGTCCCATTTGCGGAGGCTGCGCCCACCCAAACAAGTCCAACTGGCTTGTCAGGACTTCCACCTCCGGGGCCGGCTATTCCTGTTGTGGCAACTGCATAATCGCTTCCGGTCAGGAGACGTACGCCTTCTGCCATGGCGGCTGCGACTTCACTACTAACAACCCCGTGAGTCTTGATGGTATCGCTTGCGACTCCAAGCACCTTCTCTTTTACCGGTATTGCATATGATGTCACAGAACCGAGATAGTACGCCGAGCATCCCGGAACAGAAGTCATCAGTTCGGAAATTTTTCCTCCTGTACACGACTCCGCTACGCTTACTGTCTTTCCGCTTGCCAGCAAAAGCGCACCGATTTCCGTCTGAAGGTTGCTGTCCGTGTCCGCATAGATGACGTTTCCGAGGATTCGGTGCAGTCCTTCAGCCTGCTTGTCGAGCTCTGCCATGTTTTCTTTGTCGTTGCCTCCGTAGATGGAGAGTCTTAGACGCACGCCTGTGAGTGGATTGGGGAGATAGGCGAGATGTATGTCCGGGGGAAGCTCGGCCTCCCATTCTCCGATTTTCTTTGAGAGGGCCGATTCCGCAAGGCCGAAAGTCATCAGCGTCTTATGGCTGATGCTTGACAGTTTAAAATTGTATCGGATATCGGAAACTACATCATCAAGCGCGGCTTCGGTTTCAAATGGGACACCCGGCATAGAGTAGAGCCGTGCCTTGTGGCCGAACTTTTCCGGGGCGAAAGGAAATACCATAATTGGAGCAGTCCCCCTATGGTTCAGAATAACTTCGCATGTGTTCGGAACTGAGGCCTGCGCGATGTTTATGTCAAGGACGTCAAGTCCTCGCGAATGCAGGATGTCGTGGATAATTTTCAGCTGTTCAGCGTCCGACTTGTAGTCGGTGGCACCGGATAGTTCGGCAAGCGCATTTTTTGTGATGTCATCCTTCGTAGGGCCCAGGCCTCCGGTCGTTATGACTATGTCATTACGTAAAAGTTCTTCAGCTAGTGTCTTGATTATCGCAGTGTTGTCGTCTCCTATCGAAACAATTCCAGTAACCTTGATCCCGGCCTCATTCAACCGACGTGATATTAGCGATGAATTTGTGTCAACTATCTGGCCGATAAGAATCTCATCCCCGATTGTGCAGATTGATGCTGTAGTGATGTGCTTCATGGAACTATTTATAATTGTTGCCAGAATCAGAAATTTCAGGCAGATTATTGACTATGTTTTTTACGATTGACGGGCCTTCAAGAAAGAATCCCGTAGATACTTCCAAGAGTGATGCACCCGCATCAAGCATCGCTTTTGCCAAGTTGCTGTTCACCACACCGCCTACCCCGATAATCGGTAGTAGAGAGCGAGACTTTTCACGAATATATCTTATAAGATCAAGACTTTTTGCAAACTTGCCGTTTCCGTCACTGAAATCGTCCCACTTTGTGCTCCCAGCCACAACGCCATCGATTCCGGAAGTCAGGCAGCATTCAATGATTTCGTCTGTCTGAGAATGGGTAATTTCGGGAGTAATCCGCACAAGCACAGGCTTGTTGCTGTCGTAATATAGTCGCATTGTCATGAGTTTGTCAATGACATCAGACAACTCGGATATTCCATTTTCGTTTTCTTCCGGTTTGCTGTCTCCTGAAGATATCATTTGCTTTTCTGCACTGCAATCGGGATTTATTACGACCATATCTACAAAGTCGTATAGAAGTGCAAATGCCTGTTCGTAGTCTCGGACTATGTCTGGGCCATGGCTCTGTGGGGATCGTGAGATGTTACCTGCTATAATGCAGTCCGGCTTGCTGCGCCGGAGGTGCTCTATGGCCTTCTTCACTCCCAGGTAGTGCTTTGCTGGGGTGTTATAATCCTGCTCCACGTATGAAAGCGGACCAATTTCAACAAAGCTGAACCCAAAGTCAGACAGGATGTTATAAAACCTACCTTCTGTATCTATTGAGGCAGCAAGTCCGACCGGATTTCGAAATTCAAGACCAAATATTTCCCGCTTTTCGCCAGGTTGGATTCGGTTTTTGTAGCGTATTCTGACAATAGCGCGCACGAACGGGACTCTCTGGAGGGCAGACAACGTTTCTGTGGCAATTCTGAATGCCTGTGCGGGGGAGCCTTGTTTGAGGTAGTATTTCAATAATGTCTTGTACATGTCTATTCTGCTGTTTCCTTAGCAAACTTAAGCAAAAATAGCGACAAATTATTATCGAACGACAAAATTATAGCAATGGTTCCTATCTGGGCATTTCTTGGAACGTCCCATCGTCAAAAAATACTATCACCTTGCTTACCTTATGTGCCTCAGCCTGCGAGGGATGAGTGGCTGGCCCAGTACTGGGAGAAGATAGGGACTCTGCTTTTGTCTCTTTAATCGGTGTGCCATCGGACGCATTCTTTCCTTCTGACTCTGTTGGGGCGCTATCATAATCCGCAGGAAATAGCAGGTCATCACTAGGCATTTTCATTGTCCGCTGTGATGTTTTGACATCGCTGTCCTTATACATTCTCCCGTTTCCCAGCATTAGCCACTCTGGGTTAACCTGGGGGTATTTCCTCATCATTGCCGCGATAAATTCATAACTCGGCTTGTTTCTTCCAGAAATTATATGGGAAATGCTTGCGCGGGCTACTCCAATCGAGTCTGCAAATTGTGCCTGAGTGATGTTCTCGGCATTTAGAAATTGTAACAAACGTGAATTCATCATTGTTATCATCTGTGTTACAAAGTTAAACAAAAGATCTGAACAAAACAAACTTAGTTTGTGTAACACATGTTAATAAGTAGAGGAATGGCTTTGAGGTTATGGCTATGTTTGGCATTAAGTAGACAGGTACATTATATTGGTTATAAATCAAATTAGTAGTATATAAACATGTTACTAACCGCCACACACGTTAAAATTGCTAGTTTTTACATATAAGCGCAAAGTACAACATCATATTATAGCATATAAATACTTAATATTCAAAGCGATAAAATATCGGATAATCTCCCATAAGAGAATATTATAATACCTTATGTAATACACCACTAAGCTACCCCCAAAAATGTTGATTCTGGCAATATTTGTGACACTTGTAAATAAATCTAATACATATGTTGTTTAACATTTGTAAATAGTAATAAGAAGACTTACCGCTAGTCTAGTTCAGAAAATATGGTTAAATTTGTACTTATTAAAAAGGAACTACAATGGCACAAATTTCAGATAGCCGTGAGATACAACAGGATGAACCTGGAATACCGGAGATACACATTGAAGACTATAATTATACGCTCCCAGATTCGCGAATTGCAAAGTATCCGCTTGCTGAGCGTGATGGCTCGAAACTTTTGGAATATAAAGACGGCGTGATTAATGAGTATATTTTCAGGAATCTGCCAAGTCTTCTTCCAGTTTCCTCTCCGATGGTATTCAATGACACCAAGGTCGTGCCCGCAAGGATGCATTTCCAGCGTGATACGGGGGCTGTTATTGAAATTTTTTGCCTAGAACCGAGTTTTCCGGTGGAGTACAACCTGATCTTTGCTGCTACGGAAACCTGTCGTTGGAAGTGTATCATTGGAAACGCGAAGAAATGGAAGGCAGACACGCTACATGTCATTAATCCGGATTCATCTTCCGAGATTGCAGAAATAGGCCTGACAGCCGACCTCGTTAGCCGCGATGGGCAGACAGCAGAGGTGGAATTTCGGTGGAAAAACGGGATGCCGTTCTCAAGAGTACTTGAGATTTGCGGAAATATTCCTATACCACCGTACCTTAACCGAGAAACAGAAACAATTGACTTGGAGCGCTATCAGACGCTTTATGCGAAATATCGCGGTTCTGTTGCCGCCCCTACTGCCGGCCTTCATTTCACGAATCGTGTGCTTGATGACATCCGCAATCGTGGAATAGACATTGAGGAGGTCTGCCTTCATGTCGGTGCAGGAACTTTTCTTCCGGTAAAGGACAGCCTCGTGTCACGACATCACATGCACCGGGAGCCATTTTCCGTCAGACTTGAGCTTCTCCGCAAGTTGCGCGACAACGGGAACAATGTCACGGCTGTCGGGACAACGTCAGTGCGCACACTAGAATCGCTCTACTACATTGGTGTACACTGCATTGAGGACGGGAAGCCATCTGACGTCCGCCAGTGGGAGCCGTATGAGCGGAATTATCCCTATTCTTTTACAGAGGCTATTGACGCAATCATTTCATACCTCGGGAGGAACGGATTGGACACACTCGTTGCAGGCACGCGGATAATAATAGTACCGGGATTCCGTTTTCGAGTCGTAAAAACTCTGATTACTAATTTTCATCAGCCGCAGAGTACGCTTCTCTTGCTGATTTCCGCTTTTGTCGGAGGCAACTGGAAGCCAATCTACGACTATGCGCTGGAGCATGGATTCCGTTTTCTGAGTTATGGCGATAGTTCAATACTTCATCGTGCGGAAAATTGATGATATTTTCGTAAATTCGCAACTTATTCATGTAAAATGAAAGAAAATGGAAGATTTTAACGATATTGATGCAATAGGCCCATACAAGACTGATGCGGATGCCGTGGACGCATTTCAGCATATCGCTGCAAACCCAATGCTTCCGAAGATTTCAAAGTATTTCTATCCTGAAAAGGATGCGGATTACCTGAAGGAGCAATTGCTTCAGATGAAATCGGTGGACGATTTCCAGAACATAGTCATGTCAAAAATTGTGAAAAGGATTTTGGATACGACAGCCCACAATTTTTCATATGATGGAATCGTGAATGTCGAAGATGGACGAAAATTTTTGATGCTTTCGAACCATAGAGACATAATCCTTGATCCGGCGATCCTTCAGTGGGTGCTCTATCAGAATAATCTTCAACCTACCGAAATATGTGTGGGCGACAACTTGATTCAGAACAAGTTTATCGAGTACCTCATACGCTCCAATCGTATGATAAAGGTCATCCGCGGAGTTTCAGCGCGTGAACTTTACCTTTCTTCACAGAGGCTTTCTCGCTATATCCGCAAAAGTATCACAAGCGGTGAGAGTTCGGTGTGGCTGGCACAGCGGCAGGGGCGGACAAAGGATGGCTTTGACACTACGGAGCAGGGACTTCTAAAGATGCTCGACATGAGCGGACGTCCAGGTGAATTCAAGCAGAATTTCGAGGAATTGAACATAGTGCCTATGAGTATCTCCTATGAGATAGAACCTTGTGACATACTTAAGGCTCGGGAGATGTTCATCACAGAGAGAGACGGCAGGTATACAAAGGCGAAGGGAGAAGACCTGAACAGCATCCTAGTGGGCGTAACTCAACAGAAAGGTGATATTCATCTGAACATAGGGAAGCCGCTCACGGACGAAGAACTTTCGCTTGCATCGCTCTGTGACAAGAATGACCGATACCAATATATACGCCATGCCGTGAACATCCGCGTTGTTGATGGGTACCGATTGTGGAAAAACAATTACATGGCATACGACATTCTCAACGGATGCGACCGCTTCCAAGGAAAGTATTCAGTTGCGGATAAGGAGCGATTTATTGAGTATATGGAGCACCAACTTGACACTATAGAGCCGGAACTTGATCGCTCCGGTGTGCGCAAACATTTCTTGAATATCTATGCGAATCCTATAGTAACCAAGGACATACGCGCCAAAGGCGGACTATTGGTGTAAAATCCACATTTTACTCCGCGTTTTATATGAATTTTACTTTCGAGGCTCTGAAGGACGACTTACTCTCCGCCTCGGATATGCACGTCAAGTTGCGGGAAAGGGAAGCCTATTCCATTCTGTGGCAGTTCGTTATATACCCTCTCATTGATGGCATAAAGCAGATCCCAATAGTTTTCTGTCTTGGTCCAGCAGCGGATTTGAATTTCGACGCTGCTGTCAAGAAGTGCAGATAGGCAGACATTTGGCTCCTCAGGTGCGACTTGGCCAACTAGGACGCGATTGTCAGAGCCGAGAATGCTAAGAATGATTTCACGGGTCTTTTGAATGTCGCTTCCATACTCAATGGTCACTTTCCATTCAACCCGACGAAAAGGATTTTGGGAAATATTGTTGATAGTACCTCCGGACAGCGACCCATTGGGGAGTACTATCGTGCGGTTGTCTGTGGTGCACAATTTTGTGCTGACGATGTTTACCTCACTGACGGTGCCGGAAAAGCCCTGCGCTTCAATGAAGTCCCCAGCTTTGAATGGTTTGAACACAAGCAGCATAATTCCTCCTGCGAAATTCTGCACAGTGCCGCTGAGGGCCATACCTATTGCCATACCACCTGCTGCAAGAAGAGCGGCAAGCGAGGTCGTGTTCACCCCGAGGGTCCCCACGGTCAGGATAATCAGCAAAATTGTCAGCGTAATACTGACAAGGCTCATAGTGAATGAGGCTATTGCCTTTTCCGTATGCCGTTTGGCGAAGATGTTCCCCAAGAGTCTCTTTATCTTCTTTATCAGCCAAGCTCCTACAAAATAGATTACTAGAGCGGCAAGCACTTTCAGGCCGAACTGAATCATGTCGTTCAGCAGTTCCTTGAATAATTCTTCGGCTGGTGTGGTAGTGACGTGCTCAATAAGTTTCTGCGTGTCGCCCTTGATGTCTAGGCTGTCAATGCGAACAGGAATTTCCGGTGTCTGAAGTGGTGTTAACATTTTTGTTGGTGCAGGTTACTAAATTGTTTTATTGCATTATAATAAGCTATTTCTTTGATAGGATTCCTAATTAAAGAATAACCATCTTACAACACAGACAGGGTAAGAAAGAACATGTAAACAACATACATCAGAAGCATCACAATTCCCTCTGGTATGCCAAGTTTCGCGCGTTTGCGAAGGCAGAGACCGCAGAGGACGAGGAATAGGGCGGACACAATGACGGCAGCAATGTCAATGAAGGTTACATTGGCGAAGGACAGCGGGTGTATGACTGCCGCTGCACCGAGAATCAGTAGTATATTTGAGATGTTGGAACCCAAGATGTTTCCTAGTGCAAGCTGCGAACGTTTTTTCATTGCCGCAACAATGCATGTGGCAAGTTCGGGGAGGGAAGTGCCACCGGCAAGAATCGTGATTGCAATGAATTTGTCAGGAACATTGAAAATCTTCGCTAGTTCAACCGCGGAGTTCACAAACAATTGCCCGCCTCCCACAAGAGCCCCGAGTCCGAAGAGTATCATCACCAGGGCGACCGGAGTCTTGTATAGTTTGACTCCGCTTTCTTCCTCATCGCCTGAAGATGCCCCTGTTTTGAATGAGAAGTAGAGGTAGAGGGCAAAAACTGCGAGCATTATTAAGCCATCAATGCGCGTCAGTTGGTCTGAACCCACACCGAATAATTCGTGCTTCATTCCCATGCATACCAAGAACAGAGTGACGAGCAGGTTTAGCGGCATGTCGACATTTCGGTTCGTCTTTGTTATGATTAACGGGCAGATCAGTGCCGTAACCCCGAGTATCAGCATGGCATTGAATATGTTCGAACCTATGATGTTGCCGATTGCGATGTCGGCGTTACCCTGGAAGGCTCCCGTGCAACTCACAACAAGTTCCGGCATTGAAGTTCCGATGCCAACGATAGTGAGTCCGATTACAAACTCGCTCACTCCAGCCTTCTTTGCAATGCTGGATGCCCCATCGACGAGCCAATTTGCGCCCAAAAGAATCAGGATAAGCCCACCGATAAGAATCAAAATTTGTTCAAACATAGCTATATCACATTTATAATCAAATACTTATCTTTCTTGAAAGTTATGTGAATCACGCCTGTGCAGAGCCACAACATTCTCGACATGTTGGGTTTGCGGAAACATATCTACCGGACGCACTGCCGTGATTTCATATTTTTCGCACAGAATCTCGAGATCACGCGCCTGTGATGCGGGATTGCAACTCACATAGACCATCCGTTCAGGTGCAGCCTCTAGTATGACCTTTGCGACATCAGGGTGAATTCCAGCTCGCGGTGGGTCGAGGATTATTACGTCCGGATGTCCGTGTTCATCAATGAATTCTGATGTCAGGATGTCTTTCATGTCACCCGCGAAAAACGAGCAGTTTTCAATCCCATTATTCTTGGCGTTTTCCTTGGCATCTTCAATTGCCTCAGGGACATATTCAATTCCGATAACCTTAGATGCCTTCCGAGAGACGAACTGGGCAATGGTGCCTGTCCCAGTGTAGAGATCGTAGACGACCTCGTTGCCCGTAAGAGCCGCAAATTCGCGGGCTGTACTATAGAGCTTGTGGGCTTGCTCGGTGTTTGTCTGATAAAATGACTTGGGGCCGATTTTAAACCTCAAGCCCTCCATTTCCTCATAAATTGCCTCCTCGCCCTTGTACAGCACGCATTTCTGATCTGAAATGGAATCGTTTGCTTTTCCGTTTATTACGTAATAGAGGGATGTTATTTGGGGGAATTTCTCTGCGATTGCATCAAGCAGGTCGATACGTGACCTTTCGTCCTCATGGTAGAAGCACATGATCAGCATGACATTTCCCTTTTCCGTAGTTCGGACAATCATTGTGCGAAGGAATCCTGCATGCTCGCGGATGTCGAAGAAACTTAAATTATGCTCTATCGCATAGGATCTTATGAAATTACGAATTTCGTTGGAAGGGGAGGGCTGTAGGTAACAATAGTCAATGTCGAGAACCTTGTCGAAAAAACGACCTACATGGAATCCAAGTCCAAGTCGCTCTGTATCAGAGAGTTCTTCCGGGTTTTCACCATCATATAGCCATCGTCTCCTAGAGAACGTGAATTCAAGTTTGTTTCGGTACCACTGAATCTTGTCAGATCCGATAATAGGCTGTATTTCAGGAACATTGAGATGGCCGATCCGTACAAGTTGATCATAGACCTGCTGTTGTTTTGCCTGAAGTTGCATGTCGTATGGCAACGGCTGCCATTTGCATCCTCCGCAGGTCCCGAAATACTTGCAGAAGGGCTTCAGCCTATGCTCTGATGGTGTCACGAGCCTGAGAATAAAGCCTTCCATATAGTTTTTCTTCTTTTTTGTTACCTTTATATCCACGACATCGCCAGGCACCGCGAACTGCACGAAAACCACGGCGCCATCTACATGAGCCAGAGCCTTGCCCTCGGCCGCCACAGCCTCAATCGTCACATTTTCAAGGACTATATCATGTCTTCTTTTCCCCATTTTCTCGTTTGTCTTAATAGATTCATTTGCACAAATCCCAGCCTTTGGAATTTCTCCGCGAAGATACGCTAATTTTCTCAAATAAGTGAGGGGAGTTACTCTTGTCCACGCAAGTTAACATAATATATATTGTATAACAAAATTAGCACTGCCCGAGAACCATGTGCTCGATGAGGATCTTGACTCCGATACCTATTAATATAACACCGCCGACAATTTGGGCTTTTGATGCCAATCCTTTTCCCACAAGATGACCGGCCGTTACTCCAATGACCGAAAAAGCCAAAGTTACAATCCCGATTATTCCGGAAGAAATCCAGATGTTCATCCTAGGTATGGCAGCAAATGAAACGCCCGCAGCGAGGGCATCGATGCTCGTCGCCACGGCTGCCATAAGCATTGGTTTGAAGGCAAGGTCATCCTCCTTGGGACTTTCCGCCTTTTTATCATCTTTTTTGAAGGCTTCGCGTATCATGTTTATGCCAATGATGGCAAGCAGACCGAAGGCAATCCAATGATCCCACGCGCTGATCAATCCAATAAGTTCGATTCCGAGGAAATAGCCAATTATAGGCATAAGTGCCTGAAAACCACCGAACCATAGGCCAACAACTAAAGCCTGGGCGAACCCTGTTTTCTTCATTGACATCCCCTTGCAGACCGAAACCGCGAAGGCGTCCATAGAGAGACCGGAGGCGAGCAGAAGTTGAGTGATAAAATTCATAATATTTCGTTAAAACCCGATATAATTGGCGAAAAGCGGCGCAAAAGTAAGCAAATTATCCCATTATTTACTTAACTTTGCCGCTAATTTGTTATTACCTAAAATCAAGACATATATGAGAAAAAGCATTTTGGGGACGTTTAGTTTTCTCGTTGTCGCAAGTTCATCCTGTGTCAACGAGAATTATGACATTACCCAGCCGATTGACACAAAAATGAACGTGGGTGGGCAGATTGAGATGCCGCTCCCCGGAAAAACTGTTGAATATACCTACAAACTCAGAGATTTTCTGTCTTCTGGTGCTTCATCATCCCTTGTTCAGAAACCGGACGGAAGCCTAATGCTTGCTATCGAAACATCGGAAGAGCTGAACGAAACTTATCGCTTTGGGGAAATCCAAGCTGATGATTTCAAGAAAACTGATACATACAGATTTACTGCCTTTCAGTCAGTGATTGGAAAGGAATTTGACTATCCGGTGAACCTTCCTATTTCCCTAAATGTTTCCGGAATAGACGAACAGGTTGAGAAAATACGCGAGGTTCACCTTGACGCGAGGCTCAGGTTAACGTTGCAGGCGCCTTCGGAGATCGGTTTCACCCTGCTTCCGGGATACACTTTCACACTGCCAGAATTTATGTATGTCGATGGGTCTACGCTGCCGGAATTTGCCGAGATTGTTCAAGATGAGCAAGGACATTCAAATGTTATCAGGATAAATACAAAGCAATCGGTGAGTCCGTCATTTTCTTTAGAATGTCATGTCAACAAACTTGATGTCAGCAGTTTCGGGATATCAACAGGCTGTATGAAGATTTCCGGTGATGCTAAGGCTCGGGGAAAGATCGTTTTTGATAAGGTGGAACTTGCTGATGGCGCGGTCTTTAGCGTAGCCACAACAATAAACATTACTGACGTCCGCCCAATCTCCGTGACGCTGAAGTCTTCTCCGAAAATCAGCTATGATTCGCAGGTAATCAAGATTGGAAAACTTCCGGAAGCACTTACAGACGGAAGTCTGGAATTCTCTCTGAGTGATGTCGGTTTCCATGTTATAGTCAACAATGGCACTCCATTTGACTTTATTGTCACATCCGACATTAGTTCATACACCGGAACTTCACTGAATTCCGATGTAAGCATCACAGCCAATAATGGCTTCATTGTCCCCGCAAATTCGGAAGACGTTGGATATTGTCTGTCTGAATCAGGTACATACGGAGATGACGATGAGCGGAAAATTGCCATAAAAGGTCTTTCGGGACTCATATCCCCAATTCCGGACAAGATTGAGATTTCAAATACAAAAATTAGCGGGAGTGCAGACGGAGACGGATTTGTCGAGGTTTACACAGACGGGACATACGACGTTGGACTTTCCTATAGGATTGAAGCGCCTCTCATATTCAAAGCACTGAAACTCAGGCACGATGAAATAATTGACCTTAATGTTGACCTCGTTGAAGGCTATGGATTTGACGACATATTCATAAATGCCGTAGTAACTAGTACGCTTCCGCTAAACGCAGGGCTCAGCTGTGTTCTCACGGATGCAGATGGGAACGCGGTTGACGGGGTAAAACTCACATCTGTGGATGAAGCTGGAAACGAGATTCCGTCTCTTGAAATCCCTGCTGGAAGCCTCAGCGCGCCATCTGTCAAGAGTCTAAGATTGGTTGCAGTTGCCGCTGAAGGACAGCATATTAATAAGCTTGCAGGCCTTAAAATTCATATGGAGGCTGAGTTGCCCGAAGGGAAGGTTGCAGAACTCAATGCCGAACAGTCATTGTCGCTGTCTGACATAATTGTCGGCACAAAAAGTGGAGTGTTCATTGATGTTGATGCTGACGGAGATGACGAAAAAATGGACAATAACCGGTAAAACTGAATGCTATGAAAACTAATCCTTTGAAATATGCGCTTACAGCCTTTGTCCTAATCATGTGCGCGCAGACTATGCCAGCACAGAATATGAGGACAGGCTATTTTATGGATGGGTACGCTTTCAAGTACAAGATGAATCCTGCAATGGGCTCAAGTCGCGGCTTCGTCTCGCTTTCCGCATTGGGTAACCTGAATCTTGGAGTCGAATCAAATCTCGGAATGTCATCGATTCTCTATCCGAAACAGGATGGGAGTGGACTCACGACATTCCTTAATTCCGAGGTGGATGCATCTGAAGCAATGAAGAAGTTCGACACCCGAAATTACATAAAAACGAACACGGACCTTCCTATTATTGCATTCGGATTTTGGGGCAAGGGAGGCAAAATATTCCATAACGTGGAACTTTCGTTCAAGGCAGACGTCTCGACATCACTCCCCTACGATTTGTTCAGATTTGCAAAGGAGGGCTCGGTGAATGGTAATGTCTTTGACTTGGGAGAAACTGGCGTGAAGGCAAATTCCCACGTATCTTGGGCCTATGGTTTCTCGCTTCCCCTCAGCAAGCATGTCCGTTTGGGAGCGCGTGCGAAATTACTTATAGGCCTTGCTGACATCAATGCCTCGCTGAAGGGGACAAAACTCACCACTGGAGCGGAAGGCATTTATGCCGTGACTGACGGATCGCTGCAGGCTGCGCTTCCTATGGGACTATATCTGCCGCTGAATGAACAGGGCTATGTCGACTGGATGGAAATTCCTAATACTCTAAGTACTGAGGAGGATGTACTTGCCCAGTCATTCTCGAACGTGGGAGGTGCCGTGGATCTTGGAGTCACGGTTGATTTCCTTGAGGATTTCACGGCATCGGCTTCCGTCACGGATCTGGGCTTCATTGCTTGGAACAATTATTCTTCGGCAGCGGCTGCAAAGGGACCTGACGGCAAGCCGAAGACAACGTATGTAGTCAGAAGCGGTGAGGAGACAGATTTCTCAAAACTTACGGATGAATTTCTTAAGTGCTTTGATTTCAATGTGGACGATGATAGGATAAAGAAGTCAACAATGCTTGATCCGACCATCTATATGGGACTCGAATACAGGATGCCGTTCTATAGGAGAATGTCAGTAGGATTGCTGTCCACGACGAAGATTGCGGGAATATACACGTGGAGCGAAGGTCGCCTCTCCCTTAACATGAATCCAGTCAATTGGTTCAGCGTTGCCACTAATTACGCCTATTCGACGTTCGGACATTCGGCCGGATTTGCGTTCTCGTTCCATTTTACAGGATTCAACATGTTCATCGGAACGGACTCTTTCCTCCCTATGCTCAACGTGAATCCGCAATTTATACCGATAGACCGCGCAACAACTTCAGTCACTTTCGGACTCAACGTGATGTTCGGAAAATATCGTGGGCGATATTTAGATAAATAATTATTAATTAAGAAGATATGTCAGTAGAAATTCGTAAGGTTCAAACAAAGAAGGAACTCAGTGACTTCATTCATTTCGCAAATGACCTTTATAAGGGTAACAAGTACTATGCTCCGAGTTTGATCTCGGATGACTATAATACGTTCAATCCAAAGAAGAACGGGGCTTACGATTTCTGCCAAGCGCAGATGTTTCTTGCCTACAAAGACGGAAAACTCGCGGGAAGGATTATGGGCATTATCAACCCTCGTGCGAACGAAAGTTGGAAAGTCAAGCAGGTGCGCTACGGTTGGATTGACTTTATCAATGACGAAGAGGTTGCCAAGGCCCTTCTTGATGCTGTGGAGGCATGGGGAAAAGAGCGTGGGATGACGGAGATTGCTGGCCCTCTCGGATTCACGGATTTTGATCCGGAGGGAATGCTCGTGGAGGGTTTTGACCGGCTGGCAACAATGCCTGGAATCTACAACTATCCTTACTATCCGGAGATAATGGAGAAACTTGGCTACAAGAAGGAGACGGACTGGATGGAATACAGAATCACAATTCCGGATGAACTTCCTGAGCGCTATTACAAGTTTGCTGAAATTGTCATTGCCAAGAACAAGCTGAACGTGAGGAAGGTGACGCGCAGGATGATCAATAGGGAGAATTACGGGCGCAAGTTCTTCAAACTCATAAACGAGACGTACTATAAACTTTATGGTTTTTCATTGCTCTCTGACAAGCAGATTGATGCCTACACAAAACTCTATCTCGGATTGCTGGACACGCGTATGGTCAGTTTCATCGAGAACGATAAGGGAGAGTTGGTCGCTGCTGGAGTGACTATGCCTGACATCTCGGAAGCACTCCAGAAATGCAACGGCAAGCTGTTCCCGTTCGGTTGGTATTATCTTCTCAAGGCCATCTTCTGGAAACCTGGAGATACGCTGGACATGTTGCTGATTGGGGTTCGCGAAGACTATCGCAGCAAGGGGCTTAACGCGGTGATTATGACGGATCTATATCCCCGCCTGAAAGCTATGGGATTCAAATACGCTGAGACTACGGCTGAACTTGAGACCAATGATAAGATTCAGGCGATGTGGAAGTATTTTGAGAAGGAGCAGCATAAGCGTCGCCGTGTCTACGCAAAGAAAATCGAGTAGTCTGCAAAAAAGGTTATGTTATATACTACTCGCTCTCAACGTTTTACTGATAATAAAGATTGACCGATTATGGCAGTACCTCTTCCAGAACGAATGCGCCCGCACAGCCTTGACGGCTATGTAGGGCAGAAGCATCTTGTCGGAAAGGGATGCGTGCTGCGGAACATGATCGAGAGTGGGAATCTGACTTCGTTCATACTTTGGGGACCTCCGGGGGTGGGAAAGACAACGCTCGCTAATATTGTGGCGAAGTCTGCTGGCAGGGATTTCTTTACACTTTCAGCCGTGAGCGCAGGGGTAAAGGAAGTGCGCGAGGTCATCGAGAAAGCAAAGTCGCAGGGATTGTTCAGTCGAGGTGTCGCCCCAGTTCTGTTCATCGATGAGATACATCGCTTCAGCAAGTCACAGCAGGACGCGCTCCTCGGAGCCGTGGAGGATGGGACGGTCGTTCTGATCGGGGCCACTACAGAGAACCCTTCATTTGAGGTAATCACTCCCCTTCTGTCGCGCTGTCAGGTCTTTGTGCTCAAGCCTTTGGACAAGGCAGATCTGAGCGAACTGCTTACCCGTACCCTTGCCGAGGATTCTGTTTTGAAAAGCATGAAAATCCGTGTCGATGAGACTGATGCGCTGTTCCGCTATTCTTCAGGAGATGCCCGTAAACTGCTGAACATCATTGACATAATAGTCTCTGCGCATAAGGCTGGGGATGAAATTGTCATCAACAATGCCCTTGTGACGGCCAGCCTTCAGGAAAACATGGCCATCTATGACAAGGGTGGAGAGATGCACTACGACATAATATCGGCGTTCATCAAGTCCGTGAGGGGTTCTGACCCCAATGCGGCTGTCTATTATCTGGCAAGGATGCTCAAAGGGGGAGAAGATCCGCTCTTCATAGCCCGTCGGCTTTGTATCCTTGCGGCAGAGGACATCGGGCTTGCGAATCCCAATGCGCTACTGCTCGCAAATGCCTGCTTTCAGACTGTACACAACATCGGAATGCCAGAGGCCCGCATACCGCTCTCGGAAACGACAATATATCTCGCAAGCTCACCTAAAAGCAACTCAGCTTATCTCGCGATAAACAAGGCTCTCGAATTAGCGGGGCAGACCCAGACCGCTTCGGTTCCGCTTTATCTCAGAAACGCTCCAACTAAACTGATGGAGGAGCTTGGCTATGCCGATGGTTACAAGTATGCCCACGATTACCCGGGCCATTTCACCGACCTCGAGTTCATGCCGGAAGATCTTGTCGGCACCAAACTCTATGAACCGGCAGACAACAAAAAAGAGGCGGAAATTTCCGCACGCCTATTAGCCCTCTGGCCGAAATATTACAGGAAATAGTTACCCTTTCGCTGGTTAGAGGGAATCAGGTTATCCGTTGTCAGATAAGAGGAATCTGGTTATCCGTTCGTCAGAACGGATAACCAACACCGAAATGCAGCGCATATCCGTTCTTCTTGAACCATTGGCCAGGCGACAGCCAGCAATCACCCCTTGTGCGCGCCGGGTCGTGAAGCCTCATTCCCCAGTCGACACGGATTATCAGGAAATTTAGATCAAGACGCAGACCTAGTCCCCAGTTCATCGCCATCCCCGTCCAGAGTGTCTGGCTCCCAAAATGCGACAGGTCAGCCTCTTCTGAATTATCAGAATGCTTCAGGTTCCACACGTTTCCGGCATCTAGGAACAATGCTCCGGAAAACATCCAGAACATCGGAAACCGGTATTCGACATTTGCCTCAAATTTCATATCTCCAGTTTGGTTCGGGATGACAAAGGCCGAATCCCTAGCGGCCAGTCCCGGACCAAGACTGCGAGCCTGCCAACCTCGCATGCTGTTGGCGCCTCCTGCATAAAAGTGCTTCTCGAACGGGAGCGCAGTGGAGTTTCCGTAGGCATATCCGGCTCCGGCCTGAATCCTCGTGGCAAGCCCTTGTTTGTCATCTTTTCCGAAACGCCACGTTTTGCCGAGCGTCAGTTCAGCGCGGACATACTGGGAATACGGTGTGTTCCAAATCATCCCGGAGCCGTTGCTGTCTTTTTTCATCAGCGACTTGAACGCACTTAGCACGTTTCCTGAAATGTCGGTCTGGAGGCGGACGTATTCATACGATGTTTTCGGATTAACGTCCGAATTTGTCGTGTAATAGAAAGTCCCACCGGCTCCGAGGTCGAAGTGATCCTGATAGGCATTCTGCATAAAAGGATCGGTCTTGAGATTCTCCAAGAACGCGGAGTCCAAATTAAATATATGGATTATACTGAGTTGCGCCGGATAGACTTGGTAGTAAAATCGCGAACGCACGTTGCCGATGAAGCCGAGTGACGTGGATATTATGTTGCGGGTGTATTCCGGGCGGCTTTGATAATTGTAGGATGCGTTTATATCCGTTCGCGGAATCGTTCCTTCGAATAATCTGTAGGGAAGAAACAAGAATTTCGGAAAGCTCAGACCTCCGCTGACACCGAATTCGTTGGAACGTACCTTGTCCTTGAATTTGAACTGAAAATTGCCCATAAAACTGAGATTCAGCCACTCCCCTCCTCTAAATATGTTCTTGTGATACCACGAAAGCTGGGGTGACACACCGAATAGCCCAGATGAGTTGGCTGAGGCTTCCACGTTTATCTTGAAACCCTGCAACTTGGATGGCATCAGATTAATGTCACAGCGCAGATGACTGCTGTCCACTGGGGTTACGCCTATATTGACGCTCGAGAACATACGCAGTGCAGACAGCCTAGAGTAGGTCTGGTTGACGGCGGCCTCGCTGTATATGTCTCCCGGACGCACAGTTGTAAGATCTTCAAGCACGCCTTTGCGAACCTTAAGCTTGGAGGGATAGGAAATGTTTACGTCGGTGAATGAGTACTTCTGGAACGGGGCCGCCTCTTTGGGGGCTTCGTTTCTCGTGTACTCGTTCAAGCTGACGATAAGCCTCGCCTTTCCAAGGGAGCCCAACGTGTCCGCCTCGCAGAAAAAGTAGTTCTTGTTGAAAGTGTACCATCCTTTGTCGCGAAGCACGGAGGCGGCGCGTACCGTCTCAGCCTCAAGAGCAGACTCTGACAGAAAGTCTCCGGCCTTCACAGTGGAGTTAGGCACATCGGACAGAAAGTCCGAAGCAAGCTCTCCTCGTTCTGGAAGTTTGTAGGCTATGCTGTCAATCCTATAGCGCTTTCCAAGACTGATATTGTACGTCACATAGACCTTCTTTTTCCTGACCCGAATTTCGGGGTCTACTTTCGAGCCATAATATCCTATATATTCGAGATGTTTCTCAAGATTCTCCACAGATTCATCGACAAGTTCCGGTTCATATATGATCGGTGCTATGCCGAGTTTCTGCACGAATTTGTCCCAACCTTTGCCCTTGCCGTTTGACCAGTTGTAAACGCTCACGAACGGATTCCATCCAAAGATGAAATTTGAGTTCGGCTTCTGCTTAATGTAAGCCGCAAGTCCGGATTCTCGAAAGTCTTTAGTGCCGTTAGTCACAATGACCTTCGTTCCCGCAAGATTGTATTCCCCGTCGCTCAGCACTCGTGTGGTGCTGCATGACGCTGCAGCAAATGCGATGAGCGCAACGAGGATATGAGAGGAAATCTTTTTATTCATAAGAGGTGACATCGGCCAAGATGCTCGGACATTCATGCAAAGGTATGGATTTATACGCACATATCCCCAATTTGACACGAATATTTTCTACCTTTGCGTGGATTTGGAACGATAAGCCTTCGGGACTGGAATAATATGGACGGGATATCGAACAACGAGATAAAATATCTGCGTTCCCTGACTCAGAAAAAGTTCAGGGACGAATATGGCGCATTTGTCGTCGAAGGGGAAAAAATGGTCGCTGAAGCACAGAAATCAGGGTTCATTGTGGAGAAGATATTACGTATGGATGAAATCGGGGCAGATGCGATGTCTCGTGTGTCATCGTTTGCATCCCCGTCTCCAGTGCTTGCCGTCGTCAGAAAGCCTGAAAATGTGCGTCTTACTGGCACTCAGGAAATTTCTTCGGCGCTCGGTTCTCACGGATTGTTCCTCGCACTTGACGCCATCCGGGATCCTGGAAATTTGGGTACCATCATAAGAATAGCGGACTGGTTCGGAATCGACGGCATATTCGCGGCTCCGGACACTGTCGAATTGTTCAATCCAAAAGTTGTTCAGGCAACTATGGGCGCTATTTTCCGAGTCAAGTTCCACTATTGTGATCTGCAGACGCTTGCAGATGCCGTCACCAAAGCCAAAGGACAACTCTATGGAACATTTCTCGATGGGCAGAATATCTATTCCTGCTGCCTCGACACCGGAACTGATGCCCCTGCTGTGATCGTAATCGGGAATGAGTCCAACGGCATTTCTGCACAGCTTGGAGCACGCATCAAGGAACGGCTTTTCATCCCTTCATGGCCGCCCGGTGCACAGACGTCGGAGTCTCTGAATGCTGCTGTCGCTACAGCCATAACTGTCGCTGAATTTCGTCGCCGCGAATCCGTCATGAGCGAATAAAGTTCAATCAAATGTTTGCAATTTATAACCGATATCCACTTGGTGCAGTGCGCGTGAAGGATGAAAACAGAACGGAAAAATCGGACAGCAGTTCGACGAAAGACAGAAAAGGACTTTACGAGAAGACCTTCCGTAATGACAAGTCCTGCGTGACCGCCGGATGCGAGGGCGGCTTCATGAAACTGCACCACTGCGGCAAAAGCTCTACATCGAACTTCCAAAGGAAAATTTCGGTAAGCGAATGCTTATTGCATCAATGGTCACTGCGGTGAGCAACCCCGAGATTCTCTCTGTCGGATACAAGCCAGTGAAACCACTCCATGTGAGGTTCGAACGCGCGGACAGCACAACCATATACCTATGCGAGATAAGTCCGCGCCCAGATTTTGACGCGGCCAGTTCGGCAGAATCCAAAGCTGTGGCGAGGAATTCCCTTGACACCGTTCTCGAAACTTTCAGCCTTTTCTGCGAGAGCCCAGATGGGACTTCCCTAGTTTTTGAGGCAGGAGCGTTTTTCAGCGGTGACAACGCAAAACTCGGTCCGGTTAAGTCTGGGACATCCAACCTTGTCACAACGAAATATACCCTGAAAAAGAATTCCCCTCTTATCGAAGGCGTCAAGGCGTTCAGCGATAATGTTAGCATAGTTTCACGCTACACATACACTATCAATTCCGACATTCTCGGGTTAGCCGTAATCCGTAAAGATGAGCCCTACACCATACGCACGACAAGGAGCATTCTACTTCTGCCCGAACGTAGGGTGCGTCCGCGCATAGCCGATTCCAGGCTAGGAATTTTTCTCTCCAACCATCGCGATCTGAATAATGACGAGGATAATATAGGAGTCTATTCAGTGATCCACCGCTGGGACGTGCAGCCATCCGACACAGCAGCATGGAAACGTGGAGAAATGGTTGAGCCAAAGAAACATATTGTGTTCTATATGGACGATGCTTTTCCTGAGGCCATTCTGGTCTACAACGATGTCGTAAAGCTCGCAAACGGGTGGCGCTTCTGCCAGACTTCGCAGGTCGATCCGCGGGTGAGGGGCAGGCGCATGCCTGAAGATGTGCTTGATGAAACCATGGAATACATCGTTGCCCACGAGATGGGACACTGCCTCGGGTTCATGCACAATATGGCAGTCTCTGCCGCATTTCCCACAGACTCGCTGCGTAGCGTCACTTTTACGCAGAAGCATGGGACAACACCATCGATAATGGATTATGCCCGCTTCAATTATGTCGCACAGCCGGAAGATAGTGGTGTGAAACTTACGCCTCCTTATCTTGGAGAATACGACCGCTTTCTCGTGAAATACGCTTACTGCCCGCTTCCAGATACTGCTACTGCGAAGGAAGATGCTGCAATCATAGAAAATTGGATTGACGAGAAATCTGGCGATCCTTCATTCCGCTACGGCAGACAGCAGATGTCAGCCCGCTATGACCCGAGTGCGCTTGAAGAGGATTTGGGAGACGATCCGATGAAGGCGTCACGCTATGGCATTGACAATCTTAAATATATCCTAGCTCACTTCAATGAATGGATGAACGATGGGAATGACAAGGATGGAACTTTGAGGCAGTACCGCTATGAGCAGCTGGTCAAACAATACTACTCTTTTCCACCTACAACAATGTGATTCTGTCATCCCACATTGCCTCAGAAGAGGATGCCTACACTCTGGCCAACTGGCTCAAGGACATTAGGAAAGAACTTTTCGGATGGAGGTTGAGAAAGCTGTCCAAGGCCGAGATGACTCTGCAGAAAGTCTACGTAGCCACCCTGATTTCTGGTGCCGAAAAGAGAGTGAGCACGACAAAACAGACACTGCTCAACGAAAATGAGGCAGTTCTGCACCAAGACACCCCCGTCTGCGGATGTCACGATCACGACAGCGAAGACAGCGGTTTTGGTAGGGCCGGATATAATTGGCAATCCAGACTGAACTTGAAAGCCATCAACAATTCACAGGAACTGTTCTATGGCGAGCTTCTAACGTTGAAGAAAAAGCTTTGCGATTTTCGCCGGCAAACACCGGAAAATGAGTATGAGAGCCACTACTGTGAACTTCTCCGACAGATCGAAGAGGCTGTTGATACATGTCACGACAGATAAGCCAATTCGGGCTTGTACGGAATGCACGCTAGGAAAAACGTCAAAGCAACTTCTTTACAAGCCCGAAGAGTTTGTACGGCATATACCTGAATGGCATGTCGATCCAAGTAGGGGTATTCACGACTGCCCGGTAATGGGTGAACGCATCGAAACTTCTCTTTCCGTGATAACTTGACATTCCGGAATTTCCAACGCCTCCGAACGGAAGATTTTCGTTTGCGATATGCATTATAGTGTCATTGATGCAGGCTCCGCCTGAGGATGTGTGACGAAGTATTTGATCTCCGTTTTTTCCGAAATAGTAGAGGGCAAGAGGCTTCGGACGGCTGTTGATGAAATGCAGGGCCTCATCAGTCGTACGGAATGTGATAATTGGGAATATAGGGCCGAAGATTTCTTCCTCCATCACAGGTGAATGAGGATCGACATCGTCCAAGACCGTAGGTTCAAAATAGCGTTCACCGGCATCCGTATGTCCACCGAAGATTATCTTCCCGCAAGAAAGGTACCCGTTGAGTCTCTCGAAGGCTCGGTCGTTTACTATGCGGACAAAATGCCGGCTTTCCTTAGGATTTTCACCGAGCAGTCTTCGGAATTCCCTTTCAAGAGCAGGAAGGAAGCGTGCCTTGACGTCTTCGTGTATCATAAGATAATCAGGGGCGATGCATGTCTGCCCGGCATTCAGGGACTTGCCCCAGGCAA
>ERZ808252.633-NODE-633-length-32259-cov-6.395230_pt1 | contig 32259 bp, 24 predicted proteins | sample MGYA00521242_ERZ808252 | MGnify/ENA primary metagenome ERZ808252 (study PRJEB31516, sample SAMN03275581) | gut metagenome | biome: mammalia-associated habitat; material: feces | host: Papio cynocephalus | place: Kenya | collected 2012-08-07 ...
GAGTTTCCGAGGCTCTTGGCTAAACGCGAAATAATAGCGAATGCTTTGTTTTTACCGAAAAATTAGCGGACAAGGCTTGCGCCAAGTCCGTTTCAAAAGTACAAAAAAATTACGGACAAGCCGCCATTGTCGCATAAAAAGTATCTTCGGATTCATAATTTCATTTTCATATTGCCTGAATAGCTGACATTCATCCCGTTTCGCCATAACAAATTGCAGGATTGCTGCATCATTTTTCCGGCAACTTCCCGCAATTTTACCCTGCAAATCCGCAAATGCCCCTTGCGTTCCACCATTATTCCGCCACGAATTGCGCCATTGGTGATTTGTTTCATGAAACAGCAATCAGCCCTCCCCGGAGTTTTGCGGGCTTGTTACTTGGCCAAAGCGGGGCAATCGTTTCCGGGCGTGTTGCTTATGCGTATGATTGACAAAATGCGTATTTTTGCACTCCATATTTATATATATGTATGCGAATAGGAAATATTGACTTAGGCGAGCGACCTGTTTTACTGGCTCCGATGGAAGATGTAACCGACATTGGATTTCGTTTGCTTTGCCGAAAAATGGGAGCGGCCATGGTATACTCGGAATTTGTATCATGCGATGCACTCACCCGAATGATCGAAAGCACACTCCGTAAGTTACATATCTGCGAGGAAGAACGCCCCGTGGCCATTCAAATCTACGGAAAAGATCCGTCAGCTATGGCAGAAGCTGCACAAATCGTTGTAGGACAAGCCCACCCGGACATTCTTGACATTAATTTCGGCTGTCCGGTAAAACGCGTAGCAGGAAAAGGCGCAGGAGCCGGTCTGTTGCAAAACATCCCTCTCATGCTCAAAATTGCCCGTGCTGTTGTCAACGCCGTAAACATTCCCGTCACCGCAAAGACCCGTTTAGGATGGGATCATGACCATATAATAATAAAAGACCTGGCCGAGCAGCTGCAGGATACCGGCATCCAAGCTCTCACAATTCACGGAAGAACCCGTTCGCAAATGTACACCGGAGACGCCAATTGGGACTATATTCGTGACACCAAGCTCAACCCACGCATCAAAATCCCCATTATCGGCAATGGCGACATCGACTCTGCAGAAAAAACGGCCAAAGCCTTCAACGAATATGGCACGGATGCCGTCATGATAGGCCGTGCATCGTTTGGACGGCCGTGGATCTTCAAAGAAGTCCATGACGTGTTGCACCCTTCCTGCGATACCGGAGCCATCCAAGCCATCAACAGCAGCTATTTGCCGATGACTCCGGACTGGAAGTTAGACGTTCTAAAAGAACAAGTGCGCCAAAGCGTAGAACGAATAGGAGAATATCGTGGCATCTTGCACATACGCCGCCATCTCGCAGCGACGCCCTTATTCAAAGGTATACCCAACTTCAGAGAGCACCGTATAGCCATGCTGCGTGCCGACACTATTGATGATTTGTTTCGCTTAATGGAAGAAACACGCACTCTTATCCGCCCATGAACTCCCATACAAGAATTCTCGTCTATCTTGCTGCCGGAATCTGCCTTTTGCCAGGAGCGGGCTGTAAAAACCCTCAAACAAGAGCCTTCAGCACACCAAAATTCCAAACAGCCATACTTCTGCCTCACACCCCGCAAAAAAATCAGGGCGAATGGCCTGCCGGCTGGATTTATGCCACTTTGGCCTTGATTGAAAGCGAACGGATTTCGGCCGGTGACTCTTTAGAACTGTCTGAAACGTTTCTCATCCGCAAATACCTTGAAGAAAATGCAGACAGCCACCCGAACGATACCTCTTTCAGCGGCAATCCGTTCAGTTGCCTACGGCTGCTTGAACGGCAAGGCCTGATTACCTATCAATGCTATCGCAGCCAACCGACCATCAACTGGACTGATTTCCGCCGCCTTGCCAATAAAAGCAATCTGCAGATTGTCTGCGACACAGGGTTTGCTTATCTGCCAAAAACAATTGGCCTCTACGGCGTTTCGTATACGCCTCACGACCTCATGGAATCTCTTTTCGTGCAAAACAATTACATCGGCTTTATATCCGATGCGTCACTCCCGCTCGGCCAACAAGTAGAATGCATGTTTCCTGGCGACCGGCAAGAAGAGACTTATTTCAACCTGTCACAAGCATCACTCCTACGCATCATCGAACAATCACTGCATAAAGGGCACACGCTTGTATGGATGGGCGACACGACAGAAACCTGCTATTCGGGGAATGCCGGATATGCCTATTGGCCTGCCGACAGCGACAATTCGCAACAGGCAAGAATGCAAGAACTGTCGGACAAAAAGACAACGCCTGACCATTGTATGCAAATAATAGGCAAGACCTATATCGTCAATGACCCTTACGAAAAGAATGCAAAACGCGGCAGCACATACTACATATGCAAAAATTCGGCCGGAAGCAATTCGGCAAACAACGGGCTCTTTTATCTGTCGGCCGACTATATAAAGATGAAGACTGTGGCCCTCTACAGACATCGTTAATCTTGAAATTCAATTGCAATGGGACTATTCAGTAAAAAAACTTTCGAGCAACTTAGAAACGAAGCTGCCGAAAACGGACTCGGCTCATTGAAACGCGTGCTCGGTCCAATCAGCCTGATTGCCATGGGTATCGGCGTCATTGTCGGTGCCGGCCTTTTTTCAATCACGGGACTTGTAGCAGCCAACTACAGCGGGCCGGCCATCACGCTCTCATTTGTTATCGCCGCCATATGCTGCTGTTTCGCCGGCCTATGCTATGCCGAATTTGCCTCCATGATACCTGTTGCGGGAAGTGCCTATACCTATAGCTACGCAACTATGGGCGAACTCATTGCCTGGCTTATCGGATGGGATTTAGTCCTTGAGTACAGCGTAGCTGCTACAACCGTAAGTATCAGCTGGAGTCGCTACGTTGTTGTCTTCCTTGACAGCATAGGTATAAGCCTGCCGACCCAACTGACCACATGCCCATGGAACGGCGGCATTGTAAACATTCCGGCTTTCTGCATTGTAATCGCAATGAGCCTGTTTTTAATTCGCGGCACCAGGGAAAGCTCCATAGTCAACACCATTATTGTCATATTGAAAATCAGTGTAATCTTTATTTTCATCTTCTTGGGATGGAAATACATCAATAACGATAATTTCACGCCCTACATCCCCGACAATACCGGTCAGTTCGGTCATTTCGGCGTTTCGGGCATTTTCAGAGGTGCCGCCATAGTGTTTTTTGCTTTTCTCGGTTTCGACAGTGTCAGCACAATGGCTCAAGAAACCAACAACCCCAAACGCAACATGCCTATAGGTATCTTAGGATCGTTGTTTGCGGTGCTTATCCTTTACCTCGGTTTTTCGTATGTCATGACTGGAGTTGCCAACTACAAGATGTTCAGCGGGCACGATGGGATAGCCCCTGTAGCCATCGCCATATCCCAAATGGGAACAACCGGAGCCGATGGTCATGTGGTTCCGGCCTACCCCTGGTTGAACCGCGCCATTCTAATGGCCATCCTCATCGGTTATTGCAGTGTCATCATGGTCACACTCATGGCTCAAAGCCGCATTTTTCTCAGCATGGGCCGTGACGGGTTGCTTCCGCCATTCTTTAGCAAAATACATCCCCGCTTTCGCACACCGGCCCACAGCAATATGCTTTTCATGCTGCTTGTAGGCCTGCTGGCAGCCTTTGTACCGGCTGAAGTTGCCGGTGAAATGACCAGCATCGGCACCCTGTTTGCTTTCATTCTGGTATGCATTGGCATCATTATCCTACGGCATACCATGCATGACCAAGAGCGAGCATTCAAGGTTCCGCTTGTTCCGCTCATTCCAGGCTTAGGTGCAATCAGCTGCTTCATCGTTATGATGTCACTTCCTGCCGACACCTGGATTCGCCTGTTCATCTGGATGGTTGCCGGCATTGACATTTACTATTTTTACGGCATCCGGCACAGCCGCCAAAGCCTGACTGACCCAATCAAGAACATCTACATTCTCCATTTCATCGGCGCCGCAGCAAGTCTTTTGTGCTGCATTGCCGGCTTCTGGCACCAGCAAATCATCGGATGGTGTGGGAGTAAATGGCTGTTTGTCTTCTCCATGGTTTTCGGCTTGCCACATCTGATTTTTCATTTGACAAAAGGGGTGAAGCAACGGCGAAGAGCTCCACTCTGACCCTCTTTTTCATATCAAATATTTGGGCGTTTCTACCTCTTTTCGTACTTTTGTCACTGTAAGCACCGTTGCTTGCACGTAATCAATTTCCTATGAAAGAAAAAAAGTTTGTACGAAGAAACATCGGGCTGGTAGCACACGATGCCATGAAAAAGGACTTGATAGAATGGGCTCTTTTCAACTCCGAACGCCTGATAGGTCACAAATTCTATTGTACCGGCACAACAGGAAGGCTCATCCTCGATGCTTTGCAAAAGAAACATCCCGATGTCTTTTGGGACTTTACCATTTTGAAATCCGGTCCCTTGGGCGGTGATCAGCAAATCGGCTCACGAATTGTCGACGGATTGATCAATTACCTCTTTTTCTTCACCGATTCAATGACTCTGCAGCCTCACGACACCGATGTAAAGGCTCTTACCCGACTTGCCGGAGTGGAAAACATTGTATTCTGCTGCAACCGCTCAACAGCCGACCACATCATCACAAGTCCGCTATTCAGCGACCCCGACTATCACCCGTTGAAAAAGGACTACTCCACCTATACCAACCGTTTCTCGAGCATCAACCTGGTTGCCGAAGCGATGGAATACGACCGCCAGCACGCTGCACAAAACAACGGCACAAACAACGAAAACAACGGGACAAATCCTGAGACACAGGAAGCCTGACATACCCGACTGCATGCCATGCCCTGCACGTTATCGATTGACAGTGCAGGGCATGACCATAAAAACACTCCCCGCGACACAAAATTTGCTGCGCCAGAAACCGAAAAGCAAAGCCACGAAAAAGAATCAGCCTTAAAACGGCTTACAACTCCACCTTACAAGAAAAAGCCCTCACTCTTTTGACTTCTGACAAAACTTTCGTAAGTTTGCATCAGAAACATTCTTTTTACGCAATCTCACCAGTAAATCACAGATGAAAAGACTCGCCACAACACTCTTGTGTCTTTTGGCCTTGTTCATGAGCTCAAAAGCAGCAAACAGATGGACTTTGCAACCAGACGGAAGCATCGAGTGGAAACCTTTAAAAGACCTGCCTCACAACGATCATATCGAAATGAGCGGCAAGCAAGTTTCGACCGTTCTCCGATATGGCGTAGAAGCCAATGGAAACTTTACACTCAATTACAGTATGGTTTGGCCTATGCTCCGCACCATACCTAACAACACACATGGCAGTCTGATGCGCCGCATTGACTGGAATCCGCTCAACGGCATCCTGGCAGACAAAAAGCCACTTGGCAATGAAACGACCGAAAGCATCAGGCTTGACGGCATCATGCACGTGACAAGCACCTTTAAGAACGCAGGGCTGAGAGTTGAGCGAGAACTTTTCCCTTCGACAGACAAACCCGCCTTTCTGACACTTGTCACACTGACCAATATGAAGAAAGACAAAGCTATTGTTTTAGAACTGCCGGATGAAAGGAGCACACTGCAAACACCTGCCGGTCAAGGCGTTGACGGAACTTACACCATCGTCAGGAAAATACAAGGAGCCAAAACCTTACAGCTCAAAACGGGTGAAAGCATCACCATCACAACTTCCATCCAAGCTTTCAGCAGCAAAAAAGGCGAAAAAGAATTGTCGTTCGATGGGGCGAGAGAACTGGAAGAGCGCACAGCCCTGGTAGAAGCATGGAAAAACAACCTTGTGCTCGAAAGCCCCGATGCCACAATAAACAGCATGTTTTCATTTTCAAAGATACGTGCCAGCGAAAGTATCTTCGAAACTGCCGGCGGTCCCATGCACGGGCCCGGCGGAGAGAGCTATTATGCAGCCATCTGGGCAAATGATCAGGCAGAATATGTGAATCCGTTTTTCCCTTACCTCGGTTACGATTATGGAAACGCCTCAGCCATGAACAGCTACAGACACTTCGCCCGCTTCATAAACGACCAATGGAAGCCCATCCCCAGTAGCATCATAGCCGAAGGAAAAGACATCTGGAACGGAGCCGGCGACCGCGGCGATGCGGCAATGATTGCACACGGTGCAGCACGCTATGCCTTGGCACGAGGCTCCAAGGACGAGGCGCGACAATTATGGCCGCTCATCAAATGGTGCCTGGAATTTTGCCACCGCAAATTAAACAAGGAAGGAGTTGTGGCTTCAGACAGCGACGAATTGGAAGGACGCTTCCCAGCCGGGAAAGCCAACTTATGCACTTCAACACTTTACTATGACGCCCTGCTTTCGGCAGCAGACCTGTGCAAGGACATGGGCGAAAGCAAGAAAATGGGGAAGCAGTACCTAAAACAAGCTGAAGAGCTGAAAAGAAACATAGAAAGCTATTTCGGAGCAGATATAGAAGGCTTTCACACCTACCGTTACTATGAAGGCAACAAACTGCTACGGTCGTGGATATGCATGCCTCTGATTGTAGGCATCAAAGAACGCACCAAAGGAACCATAGAAGCACTGTTCTCACCTAAGTTGTGGACACAAAACGGATTGTTGACACAAGAAGGCAGCAAAACCTTTTGGGATCGCTCAACTTTATACGCTTTACGCGGAGTCTACATTGCAGGACATCCCGACAAAGCCACAGAATTTTTGCATTCTTATTCCAACACGCGCCTACTCGGAGAACACGTGCCATATGCCATCGAAGCATGGCCCGAAGGCAACCAGCGCCATTTGTCGGCCGAAAGCGGACTATATGCACGCATCGTTATCGAAGGACTTTTCGGAATACGCCCCACCGGTCTGCGCTCATTCACGTTAACACCCATGCCGCCCAAAAGCTGGAACGACATGGCATTGCGCCATATCCGCGCCTTTGGAAACGATTTCGGAATACAGATAAAGCGCAATAAGCCAAACAGCCTCGATGTCTTTGTGACGAAAATTGTCGGAAAAGCTCAAAAATATACCATCAAAGAAGGACAAAGCATACATATCACACTTTAAGTCACCCCGTTCATTAAAGCATGAAAGAAGCTCTCCCGCATGCTGAAGCCAACTTCTAATCTTTATTTCCGGATAAAAGCTCCAAAGCTTTACGCACAGTAGGGCTTTCTTCATTCATAATTGAAAAGTATTCGGACATATCCCATAAATCTCGTGCCGTCAAAGCCTTGAGCGTAAGGCGAAGCTTGGGCAAAGTCTTCTGAAGCTCCGCATCATCCTTGGGCTTGACATTAGCTTTCTCGCCCTCCGACAAAATTTCATCGATAAGAGACTGAGGAACGTCATAGTCTTTCTTAAACTTCTCAAAGTCCCTATACTTTGCACGCAACTCACCACGATGCTGGTCCGAATAATGAAGATATTTGTTCAGAATAATGTTCTTTAAACTCAACTGACGGTAGAACCTGGTATACACAGTGGTGTCTAATGGAACAAAATAGTCAGGCATAATGCCTCCGCCGCCATAAACCGTACGCTGTTTTCGCAACGTTTTAAACTTTAACGAGTCAGAAAAATGTATGCTATCAGCATGCATCAGCTCGCCACCCTTTAAACGCTGCATGATATCATCTTCATACTCTTTCTTATTGCCTTTCTTATACGGCTTTTGTATGCAACGCCCGGAAGGAGTATAGTAATGCGAAACTGTAATGCGCAGCAATGAACCGTCAGGAAGCTCAACGGGACGCTGGACAAGTCCTTTTCCAAATGTTCTGCGACCGACTATCACACCGCGGTCCTGATCTTGCACCGCGCCACTGACGATTTCTGCCGCAGAAGCCGTATAACCGTCAACCAACACAACCAATTTGCCCTCCAAGAATTTGCCTCCTCCTTGTGAGCGATATTCTGAATGGGGAACCGCACGCCCATCGGTATATACTATCATGTCGCCTTTTTCCAGAAATTCACTGGCCACATCGGTAGCGGCCTGCAAATAACCGCCCACATTTTCTTCCAAATCAAGAACGAGGCTTTTCATGCCGGCCTTCTTCAACTTTGTCAAAGCATCCTCAACTTCTTTTCCGGTAGTTGCCGCAAAGCTACTGATACGAATCAGACCGATACCGGGGCGTATCATATAAGCCGCATCAACAGAATGCAAAGGAATCTTGTCGCGCACAACATTAAACTTAAGCATTTCAGGAACTCCGCGACGCACAACGCCAAGACGAGCAACGGTCCCTTTCGGGCCACGCAGGCGCTTCATTATGTCAGCACGATCCATTTTAACTCCGGCAATTGCCGTATCATTTACGAGTATTATGCGATCGCCCGGCAGAATGCCCACTTTCTCAGAAGGTCCCTTTGCCACTGTTTGGATTACGACAAGCGTATCCTCCAAGATATTGAACTGTACTCCTATTCCCTCGAAGTTTCCATTTAACGGTTCATTTAGTTTTTTCGTTTCCTCTGCCGTTGTATAGCTACTGTGAGGGTCTAACGATGAAAGCATGCCCTTGATAGCTTCATCTGTCAGCTTATTGATATTTATTGTATCTACATAAAGAGACTTGATGGCTATTTCCGCCATTGTGACTTTGCCCAAAGCTTTTTCTACATCCTTTGGCATGCGTTGTGCACCTGCCTGTTGCAGAAAGAACGATAGAAATAATATTACTACAGCTTTCTTCATTTGTTTGTTTATTTACCTATTTTCCAATGACAATGTTGCTTTTGGCAGATAGCTGCTCACATCTTTCCCGTAGGAGATTAGTTCGCGCACTGCACTTGAGCTGATGCAAGCATACTGGTGTTCCGTAAAAAGCAATATGGTTTCTATTCCGGATATTCTGCTATTCATCTCTGCGATGTCACGTTCATATTCAAAATCGCGTACCGATCGCAAGCCACGCACTATAAAACCGGCTCCGACCTTTTTAGCAAAATCTATAGTTAAAGTCTCATAGCTTTGAACGTCTATTTTAGGCTCTTTATTATATATTGCCCGTATGTCGGAAAGGCGTTTTTCCACGGGAAACAGCGTTTTTTTTGAAGCATTGATACCTACGGCTATTACTATTTTGTCAAACAAAGGCAAAGCACGGCGCACAACACTATCATGACCGATGGTGAAAGGGTCGAAACTCCCGGGGAATATTGCAATTCTTTCCATTATGGCACTGTTTTCAAGATTCAACGAAGTCATCGTCTGGGCGTTCCTCTTCTATTACCAGATTATTAATGATGAAGTCCTGACGTTCGGCAGTATTTTTACCCATATAATAATTTAGCAATTCGTCCACCTGATCATCTTTATGTAGCGACACCCGCTCCAAACGCATTTCGGGACCGATGAAATGCTTGAACTCCTCAGGAGAAATCTCTCCCAATCCTTTAAAACGGGTTATTTCGGGATTTGGTCCAAGCTCTTTTATGGCCTGTAGCCGCTCTTGTTCGCTATAGCAATAACGTGTTTCAAATTCAGCACGACCGCTGCTTTTTTGTTGTTTCAGAATAGCAGCGCCAGCCGCCTTTGAAGATATTGTGGCCGTCTTTTCCGAATTCTTTCGTGCTTTTTTCACTTTGTTGCGCACGCGAAACAGAGGGGTCTGCAGGATATAAACGTGCCCTTTCTTTATCAAGTCCGGGAAGAACTTCAAGAAAAATGTTATCATCAGCAGCCGGATATGCATTCCGTCAACATCTGCATCGGTAGCGACTATTACCTTATTATAACGCAGGCCGTCCAAGCCGTCTTCAATGTTCAAAGCCGCCTGCAGCAGATTGAATTCTTCATTTTTATATACCAATTCTTTCGTCTCGCCAAAGCAATTCTTGGGTTTTCCCCTCAGGCTGAACACCGCCTGTGTGCTCACGTCGCGGCTTTTTGTAATCGAGCCGCTGGCCGACAAGCCTTCTGTAATAAACAAAGAGCTGTCTTCTTGTCTGTTGCCACGTGTATCGTTGAAATGTATATGGCAATCGCGCAGTTTATCATTATGCAGGTTTACCTTTTTTGCACGTTCGCGTGCCAGTTTTGTTACTCCGGCCAAAGCCTTCCGCTCGCGTTCCGAGTCCTGTATCTTTTGCAGCAGAGCTTCAGCCATCTCAGGATTGCGGTGCAAGTAATTGTCTACGTTTTCCTTGATAAAATCGCCTACGAACTTGTTCACGCTTACACCGCCCGGCGACATTGTGAGCGAACCGAGCTTTATTTTTGTCTGGCTCTCAAACATGGGTTCTTCGACATTCAAGGCAATTGCCGCCACTATACCGTTGCGCACATCTTGCACTTCTATATTTTTCCCATAGAAGTCTTTTATGGTTCTGGCGATATGTTCCTTGAATGCACTTTGATGTGTTCCGCCTTGCGATGTATGCTGTCCGTTCACAAATGAATAGTACTCCTCGCCATATTGATTGGTATGGGTAAAAGCTATCTCTATGTTTTCGCCTTTTAAATGTACTATCGGATATAATACCGGCACTGTCAGATTGTCGTTGAGCAAATCTGCCAGCCCGTTGCGGCTTACAATATGATGACCGTTGTAATAGATGCTCAGTCCGACATTCAGATAGGTATAATTCTTCAGCTTTTCCTCAATATAGTCGTCACGGAACGAATAATTCAAGAATAATGTATCGTCCGGCGTAAAGCTGATTTCAGTGCCATTTGGCTCGTCTGTCTCCACTGTAGTATCGTTTACCAGTCGTCCGCATTCAAAAATGATACGTCTGACCTTTCCATCACGATAAGAAGCTGCTTCAAAACGGGAGCTCAGCGCATTTACGGCTTTCAAACCGACTCCGTTCAGGCCTATGCTCTTCTGAAAGGTCTTGCTATCGTATTTCGCACCAGTATTCAGCTCACTCACGGCTTCTATCAGCTTACCCTGCGGTATTCCACGTCCATAATCGCGCACTCGCATGCCAAGGCAGCTGCCTGTCATGTCAACATCAATGCGTTTGCCATACTGCATGCGAAATTCGTCAATACTGTTGTCTATCACCTCTTTCAGTAGCACGTAAATGCCATCTTCCGGGTGCGAGCCATCACCCAAACGGCCGATATACATACCGGGCCGCGTACGGATATGATCCATATCACTGAGATGGCGTATGCTCTCCTCGTTGTATTCCGCCACTTTATTTTCAATTTCCTCTGCCATGGTTTCCTCAAATTTGTTTTGAATAGCAGCGGCGCCGCTTATGAATCTTACCGTCTATATATTGCCACTGAGACTGCACCTTTTCATTGACTTCCAATTCGGGATTTGTCTCGCCCCACTTGAACCCTTTTTTGATGTAAATCGGTATCAGGTCGGCAAAGAGCAAGGCATTTACTCCTTTGTTCTGATATTCAGGCTTTACGGCCACCAACAGCAAGTCCAAGATAGGCGGTCGCTTGATATAAAGCGATTTCAACAAATAGAACCAGCCGAAGGGAAACAACTTTCCTTTGGCGCGTTGCAAAGCTGTCGACAGCGAAGCCATCGATATACCGACTCCGACAATTTCGTTTTCTTCGTTTTCTATCAGGGTAACCATATCCAAGTCCAAAATAGGCAGATATTCGTTGATGTATTGGTCTATCTGGCGCTTCGTCATCCGGGAATAGCCGAACAGCGGCGTATACGCCTCATTTATCAAATCAAAGATTTTATAGCCCAAAGCGTCCTTACGCACTTCTCTCATGCTTTTCAGCTTGCGCACATGTAGCCGGCATTTGTTTTTCACAACTTCGGCTATGCGCTTATACTTTTCGGGTACAGCATCGGGCACTTTCAGCTTCATTTCTATCCAATCCATTTCCTTTTGCAGCCCTAATCTTTCCATGTGCTGCGGATAATAGGGATAATTGTAGATGGTAGCCATTGTGCTTAGCTGGTCAAAACCTTCTATCAGCATGCCTTCAGCGTCCATGTCCGTAAAGCCCAACGGCCCTTCCATCATATCCATGCCACGTTCCTTGCCCCAAGCCGCCACTGTTTCGATAAGAGCTTTGCTGACTTCATCGTCGTCTACGAAATCTATCCACCCGAAGCGTACGGCTTTCTTATGCCATGCCGCATTGGCACGTTTGTTGATGATTGCGGCTACCCGCCCAACTATTTTCCCATCGCTATAAGCCAGAAAATAATCGGCTTCGCAGAATTCAAAAGCAGGATTCTTGTCAGGCGACAAGGTCTTCAGCATATCTTCATACAGATCGGGCACTGAAAAGGCATTTCCCTTATACATTTCATAATTAAAACGGATGAAATGCTTCAGATCCGCCTTGCAGTCGACTTTCTTTATTGTAATTGTCATGCGTTGCGTTTTATAATATGTGGCTTAGTCGTAAAGCCACACAAAGTTACATTTTTTTCTCTTACCATAGAGGATGTTTGCCACAGAACATGCCGACAGTATCTGTTTCGGGCTTGTATGAAACGGAAAGGAGCGCGTCATTCGACATGGCTTGCAAATTACGGCAAAGAGGCTGCGAATGCCAGCCCGTGGCTTGTAAAAAATATCTATCAGGCAAAAAAGTAGTAACTTTGCAGCTCATTTCAGAAAAGGAGCGCTCTTCCGACAGCAACTACGGGCACAACCTCCTTTTCCACAATTCGATACTAAATATATGAACGGATTCAAATTCTCGCCGCGCCTGATAACAGACCTGCGGCATTATTCTAAGGAAAAATTCAGTGCCGACCTCGTAGCCGGAATCATAGTCGGCATCGTTGCCCTGCCCTTGGCCATTGCATTCGGAATAGCATCGGGCGTATCACCATCACAAGGCATTCTGACAGCTATCATCGGAGGTTTCCTCGTTTCAGCACTTGGAGGAAGCAGGGTGCAAATCGGCGGACCGACGGGTGCATTCATCGTCATCATCTTCGGCATCGTGAGCGATCCCGCACTGGGCCTTTCCGGCCTGATGGTTGCCACAATTTTGGCAGGACTCTTTCTTATTCTGCTCGGGTTCTGTCAATTAGGAACCATCATCAAATTCATTCCCTATCCAATCGTCGTAGGATTTACAAGCGGCATCGCAGTAACCATCCTTACGACTCAAGTAAAAGACCTGTTAGGACTAACCATCACAGGAAAGATGCCCGGTGACTTTCTATCGAAATGGGAGGTCTACGCCGGCCATCTCTCAACCATTGATTGGCCGACCACAGCCATCGGTCTGCTCAGCATTGCCATCATTACCCTAACGCCAAAGATTTCCAAGAAGCTGCCCGGCTCGCTTATCGCCATCATCGTAATGACCGTAGTTGTCTTTTTAGTCAACCGTCAAGGCAATATTCACATCGCTACCATTCACGACTCCTTTGGCGACATCAAAGCAGAAATACCACCGCTGCAAATTCCCAACCTGACATGGGAAAATGTCAGACGGCTGTTTCCCACGGCTATGGTAATAGCCGTACTCGGTGCCATTGAGTCCCTGCTTTCAGCGACAGTCGCCGACGGTGTACGCGGTTACCATCACAATTCCAATCAGGAGCTCATCGGACAAGGCTTTGCCAATCTGTGTACGCCTCTTTTCGGAGGCATTCCGTGCACAGGAGCCATCGCACGCACCATGACCAACATCAACAACGGCGGCCTGACCCCCGTTTCAGGCATCATACACGCACTCACCCTTCTGGTCATATTCCTTTTGCTGATGCCACTTGCCGGTTATATCCCGATGGCCTGCCTGGCCGGAATCCTGGTCGTTGTGGCATACAACATGAGCGGATGGCGCACATTCATGCAACTCATGAAGAACCCCAAGAGCGACATAGCCGTGCTCATCGTCACGTTTTTGCTCACTGTGGTTTTCGATTTGACCGTAGCCATTGAAGTTGGTCTGCTCATAGCATGCCTGCTCTTTATGCGCCGCATGGCCGAAACAACCGAGATAAGGGTAATAGCAGACGAAATAGACCCCAACGAAGAAACCGATGCCGAGCTGCACGAAGAACACCTCATTATACCGCAAGGCGTTGAAGTGTATGAAATCAACGGGCCCTACTTTTTCGGTATTGCCAATAAGTTTGAAGACCTGATGACCACCATGTCCGACCGTCCCAAGGTGCGGGTCATACGCATGCGCCGCGTACCGTTCATCGACTCAACCGGATTGCATAACCTGCAAAACCTCTGCGAAATTGCACAGCGCGAAGGAACACACATCATACTTTCCGGTGTACAAGAAAACGTACGTACCGTATTGGAACACGCAGGATTTTACAAGCTTCTCGGGAAAGACCATATCTGTCCCAATATCAATGTTGCCCTCGAACGGGCCGCAGCACTGATGCAAACCATACGTGAAAAGGAGCAAAAGCAATAAAATTTGTTGTCAATCAAAGTAAAACTCATTATATTTGCAGCATAAACATCCCATATAATGAAACAGAAAAAATTTATCGTGGCTATAACTGCCACCGCAATGATTGCAGCTTCATGCTCGCCCAACAAACAAAAAACCGAAGAAGCACAGCAGAACGTTGAAAACGCACTACAACAAGTAGAACAACTCAACGACAGGCTCACACGGGAAACCGCCCATTTGGACAGTGTGCAGCGTATCATCAAATATGAGACGCCCGAACAGCAGGAAGCTGCAATAGCAAAAGCACAAGAAGAAATTAACGGAACCAAATCGGTTTTGGAAAACGCACAGCAGAAAGCCGAAGCGGCCAAACAAAGTTTCAAAGATATCACAGGAAAAGAATTCTCAAACGTTATCAACACTGTAGCCAATGAAGCCGCAGATGCAGCGACAAAGGCCGCAAACGGTGACGCTATTAATGTTGAAGTAAAAGCAAACAATATAGGCGAAAGCACCAAAAACGCAGGAGATGCCATCAAAGATGCCGCCAGACAAACGGCAGAGGACACGAAAAACGCGGCCAAGCAGACCGTAGAGGAAGTCAAGAAGGCTGCAAAAGAAAATGCAGAGAAGAAAGTTGAAGACGCGAATCGGAAAGCTAACGAAAAAATCAACAAAACAGCCACAAAAGTCAATGACGCCATCAACAAAGCAAAAGAAGATGCCAACAAAAAGGTGGACGAAGGATTAAACAAGCTATTAAACAAATAGCCGCATCCGGCCTTCACGCTCTATGAATGAACCTTTCACCTGAACAGGCCTTCAAGAAATGAGAATCAGATTATTTTTGCTGTCAATCTTCGTTTGTATCATATCTAACGGAGCTGAAATATGGCTTGAAACTGAAAATTTCAAGCATAAAGGCGGCTGGGTGGTAGACCAGCAGTTCATGGATGAAATGGGATCGTCCTACCTATTGGCACACGGCATGGGAAAAGCAGTCGAAGACGCCTGGACCGATGTCGAAGTCCCTATATCAGGCACCTATTATATATACGTGCGTACTTACAACTGGACTTCGCCCTGGCACAGCGGAAAAGGACCGGGTGCATTCCAACTGCTCATAAACGGGAAAAGCACAGGAAACGAGCTGGGATGTGAAGGAACAAACTGGATGTGGCAGAGTGCAGGATTCTTGAAGCTCAAAAAGGGAAAGTTGAATGTGGCTCTCCACGATCTGAGCGGATTTGAAGGACGCTGTGACGCTATTTATCTAACGACGAAAAGCAGCAGTCCGCCTCCTTCCGATAAATCCGAGTTGAAAGCATTTCGACGTAGCCAATTAAAACTTCCGAAAACAGCGCCATTACAAGGAAAATATGATTTCATCGTTTGCGGAGCAGGCACAGCAGGAATCAGTGCTGCCGTAGCAGCTGCAAGATTGGGTTGCAAAGTGGCTCTGATAAACGACCGCCCCATAATCGGCGGCAATAACAGCTCAGAAATACGCGTACATACAAGCGGCCACATCAATATAGGGACGTACACCAAATTGGGCGACCTGCAAAAGGAATTTAATCCAAGAAGAGGAGGAAACGCACAACCTGCAGATTTCTATGAAGACCAAAGAAAAATGGACTTCGTAAAAAACGAGAAAGGTATTGAGCTGTTTACGAACTACAGAGTAACAGGCACTGAAAAAGATGGAGATTTGATCAAAGCCGTCATTGCCACCCATATCGAGACTGGCAAGGAAATTCGCCTGGAAGCTCCCTTGTTTTGCGATTGTACAGGCGACGGAACCGTAGGATTCCTTGCCGGTGCCGATTACAGAATGGGGCGGGAAGCACGGAACGAGTTCAATGAGTCTCGTGCACCCGAGCAACCCGATTCAATGACTCTCGGAGCTTCGGTTATGTGGTATTCGGTAGATTTGGGCAAAGCTTGCAGTTTTCCGCTATTTGATTACGGCATGCATTTTACCGATGAAAGTTGCGAAAGAGTCACGATGGGTGAATGGACATGGGAGACAGGGATGCAAATAGACAAGACAAAGCATTTCGAACAAGTACGCGACTACGGAATGCTGGTTATTTATGCCAATTGGAGCTATTTAAAGAACAAGCTAAAAGACAATGATACATTCAAGAATAGGGATTTGGGCTGGGTAGCTTATGTTTCCGGGAAACGCGAAAGCCGCCGTTTGTTGGGCGATTATATCCTAAAACAAGAAGATATCACGCGCTATGTAATGCAAGAGGACGGTACTGCCGCAACATCCTGGCCCATGGACCTGCACAGTCCTGACCCCAAAAACTCCAAGTTTTTCCCGGGAAAGGAATTCAAGGCAATCAACACCAATACGGACATCTATCCATATCCAATACCTTATCGGTGTCTCTACTCAAGGAATATCAACAACCTGTTTATGGCAGGACGCGACATCAGTGTGACACATGTGGCACATGGCTCCATCAGAGTGATGCGCACAACGGGCATGATGGGCGAAGTTGTAGGCATGGCTGCTTCCATTTGTAAAGCTCGCGGCATATCACCGAGAGACATCTACAGATATCATTTCGAAGAATTGAAAAGCTTAATGCAAAAAGGCGTCGGAAAAGAAAGCTCTGACGACAACCAACGATATAACTTGAATTACATATTGCCCGAGAAGCCCAAAATCGCAGAACCATAAATCTAAGATATGCAGCAAAAATCGTAACTTTGCATACTTGATATATTAGCAAGCAATGAATATAGACAAAATTATCGCCTCTTCAGTGGTTCGCGCCATTAAAGAACTCTATGACACAGAAATAAAATCTGAACAAGTCCAATTACAAAAAACGAAAAAAGAATTCGAAGGACATTTCACTCTCGTGGTATTTCCTTTTTTACGTATTTCACGGCAAAAGCCAGAAGACACAGCAAATGCCATAGGGGCATGGTTACAGCAAAATGAGGAGGCCATTGAAAAATATAATGTCATAAAAGGCTTTCTGAATTTAAGCATAGCTCCCGCATATTGGATAAGACTTTTGAATTCCATCGAAGCCAATGCGCAGTATGGCATAGAAAATGCAACCGAGGACTCCCCTTTGGTGATGATAGAGTACTCTTCGCCAAACACCAACAAGCCTCTACATTTAGGGCATGTGCGTAACAATCTGTTAGGATGGGCTCTTTCAAATGTAATAAAGGCCAATGGCAACAAAATAGTACGCACCAACATCGTAAACGATCGCGGCATACACATCTGCAAGAGCATGTTGGCTTGGCAAAAGTGGGGAAACGGCGAAACGCCTGAATCATCGGGAAAGAAAGGGGACCACTTGATAGGAGACTACTATGTGGCTTTCGACAAGCATTATAGAGCAGAGGTAAAAGAGCTCACTGCACGATATATCGCTGAAGGTCTGAGCGAAGAAAAGGCCAAAGAAAAAGCTGAGCAAGAAGCCCCCTTGATAAAAGAAGCTCATGAGATGTTGGTCAAGTGGGAACACAACGACCCGCAAGTGCGTGCCCTTTGGGAAAAAATGAACAATTGGGTATACGCAGGCTTCGATGAAACATACAAGGCTTTAGGAGTAAGCTTCGACAAGATTTACTACGAATCGGAAACCTACCTGGTAGGCAAGGAGGAGGTTGAAAGAGGCTTGGAGAAAGGTCTCTTCGTGCGTCACGAGGATGGATCCGTATGGGCTGATCTACGAAATGAAGGACTTGACGAAAAATTACTCTTGCGTAAAGATGGAACTTCCGTTTACATGACCCAAGACATCGGAACAGCCAAGTTGCGTTTCCGCGACTACCCCATAGACAAAATGATTTATGTAGTAGGAAACGAGCAGAACTATCATTTTCAAGTGCTCAGTATTCTGTTGGACAAATTAGGATTCAAATGGGGCAAAGACCTAGTGCACTTTTCTTATGGAATGGTTGAGCTTCCCAACGGAAAGATGAAAAGCCGCGAAGGCACCGTAGTCGATGCTGACGACTTAATAGCGGAAATGATACGCACAGCAAGGCAAACGAGCGAAGACCTGGGCAAATTCCAAGATATGAGCACAAAAGAAAAAGACGAAATAGCTCGCATCGTTGGTCTGGGAGCACTAAAATACTTTTTGCTCAAAGTCGATGCACGAAAGAATATGATGTTCAATCCACAAGAAAGCATCGACTTCAACGGCAACACAGGCCCATTCATACAATATACATATGCCCGCATCCGCAGTGTGCTGCGAAAAGCTATTGAAGAGAAATTTGAAGTGCCCAGTTCATTATCAGAAACGATAGCCGCCAACGAAAAAGAACAAGATTTGATACAGCATCTTGCCGACTTCAAAGCTGTTGTAAAACAAGCAGGAGAAGATTACAGCCCAAGCGGAATTGCCAATTACTGCTATGACTTGGTAAAGGAATTCAACCAATTCTACCATGATTATAGCATTATGCATGAAGAAGACAACGGCAAAAAACAATTGCGCCTACTATTATCGGCCAATATTGCCAAAATCATTAAAACCGGCATGGGGCTTTTAGGCATAGAAATGCCTGAACGTATGTAACGGCTAAGGAACTGCACGTGGCTCATAAGTATTATGTCGTTTGGAACGGGCGGGAAACAGGAGTCTTCGATTCCTGGGAAAAGTGTAAAGAGCAAGTAACCGGCTTTGAAAATGCACAATACATGAGCTTCAAGACTCGCGAGACCGCCGAGCAGGCTTTCTCCAAAGGCTTTTCCCCGAACTATTATAAACACAAAGCCGAAAAAAACATTGCCGCACTACAAAATCCTCCTGCGTACAGAAACGATACTGTCTTGCCGCTCCCTTTAGGAGTAGAAGCTAAAGCATGGGCAGTAGATGCGGCTTGCAGTGGGAATCCCGGTATGATGGAATATCGTGGAATAGACTTAAGCACAGGTGAATGTATCTTCCATTATGGCCCCATATTTGGAACGAACAACATTGGAGAGTTCTTAGCAATCGTACATGCCGTAGCAAAAATAACGCAGGAGGGCAAGGACCTGGTAGTTTACAGTGACAGCCGCAATGCACTACTATGGTATAAGGCTAAGAAATGCAAGACTAAACTGTCTCTCAGCGAAAAGTCAGAAAAAGCATTTGACATGATACAACGGGCCGAAAGGTGGTTAAACACGCATGTCTGCAATATAAAAGTTTTAAAATGGGATACCGAAAAATGGGGAGAAATTCCGGCCGATTTCGGTAGGAAATAATTAATCATTCAGCAATTCAATGAAAGACTTCATCCAAATATTACGAACTTACGCCTGGCCCTACAAATGGTTTATGGCAGGAGCTTTATTCTTTAACCTGCTCTCTGCTGTCTTGAATGTTTTTTCATTTATGTCGCTCATGCCGATGCTCAATCTGCTTTTTGGCATTGAGAAGCAGACTTACAGCTTCATTCCTTGGAATGCTGAGATTTCAATGAAAGACATTGTCATCAACAATCTATATTACTATACGCAAGTTCTTGTACAGGAAAACGGAGCATCGCTCACCTTGCTGTATATAGGTCTTTTCTTGGTTGCTTCGACATTTCTCAAGACAAGCAGCTACTTTGCATCGGCAGGGATGATGGTGCCACTGCGAACAGGCATCATCAGAGATATTCGCAACAGCATTTATCGAAAGATTGTTTCTTTGCCTCTTTCTTTCTTTTCAGAAGAACGCAAAGGAGATATCATCGCACGAATGAGCGGTGACGTGCAAGAAATAGAAAACAGCATTACAGGCTCGCTTGAAATGCTGGTAAAGAATCCCATCCTCATATTGTGCTACCTGAGTGTCCTGTTCTATACAAGTTGGCAACTAACATTGTTTACCATCATCATCATGCCATTGCTTGTCTGGTCTTTAAGCTCTATTGTAAGGAAGCTTAAGCAGCAAAGCCTAATGGCACAAAACAAATGGAGCGAAATTATGGCTCAATTAGAAGAGACTTTAGGAGGAATGAGAATCATCAAAGCCTTTACTGCTGAAAGTAAGATGATTGACCGTTTTGAAGAATCAACCAATGAAAATCGCCGCATGCTCATCAAAGTAAACCTAAGGCAATCCATGGCTCACCCGGTCAGTGAATTTTTAGGAACAGTACTTATTGTATTAGTACTCTGGTATGGCGGTACACTGATTTTCTCAAACAAGTCTACGATAGATGCTCCCACGTTTATATTCTACATGGTTATACTTTACAGCGTCATACAACCTCTGAAGGACTTTTCAAAAGCGGCCTATAACATTCCCAAAGGAATGGCTTCCATTGAACGCGTAAACAAGATTTTGAAAGCACAAAACCCCATCAAAAATATTAAGGCTCCATTGCCTATCCATCCTTTGAAAAAGGAAATCGAGTTCCGCAATATCACTTTCCGGTATAGTGAAGAAGGGCCTAACATATTAGAGCATATTCAGCTAACCGTAAAAAAAGGACAGACAGTAGCTCTTGTAGGACAATCCGGGGCAGGTAAATCCACTTTGGTTGACCTGTTGCCACGCTACCACGATGTGCAAGAAGGAGAGATTCTATTTGACGGCATAGACATACGCAATTTCAAAATTAGAGATTTGCGAAGCCTAATAGGTAATGTCAACCAAGATGCGATTCTTTTTAATGACAGTTTTTTCAACAACATTGCATTCGGCGTCAAGGATGCCACTCTCGAACAAGTCATGGAAGCAGCAAAGATTGCCAATGCACACGACTTTATCATGGCTTCTGAACAGGGCTACAATACTTTGGTAGGTGACCGCGGATGCCGCATCTCCGGAGGACAACGGCAAAGAATAAGCATTGCCCGTGCCATACTTAAAGATCCTGATATACTGATTCTTGATGAAGCGACTTCTGCTCTCGACACAGAAAGCGAAAGATTGGTACAAGAAGCACTGGAAAGGCTGATGAAATCGCGCACCACAATAGCTATAGCACATAGATTGTCAACTATTAAAAACGCAGACGAAATATGTGTACTTCACGAAGGACGCATCGTAGAACGTGGGACGCACGACCAGCTACTGGCTCTCAACGGCTACTACAAACGTCTGAACGACATGCAGCAACTTTAAAGACGCCACAACATGTTCAACCGCTGTCGCTATGTGCTTTACGTTTATTTATCGTTTCTGTCGGCATTTTTGTTGGCAAAGCCATTCTTCATCTTATATAACCACGAAAATCATCCGTTCACGGCTCGCGACCTTATAGACGTGCTCTTTCATGGGCTGCCGCTCGATCTCTCCACATCTGGCTACCTCGCAGCTGTTCCTTTGGTAGTCATGCTTATTTCCTGCTTTTGGAAACATCCATTACTGAAACGTTTCTTATGGATCTACTATGGCATCACCGCCATTCTGCTTTGCACCATCCTACTGGCAGACTGCCTGTTGTATTCTTTCTGGCAATTCAAGATAGATGCCACGGTATTCACCTATCTCGATTCCCCGACCCAGGCATTTGCAAGTGTTTCGATTTGGTACATCGCAAAAGCACTTATAGTACTACTCATCATGTCTGCACCTCTGTTCATTTTACTGAAAAGCATACCTCTGCCTTCATTTGAAAACAGAAAGGTAGCATGGCGCTCTCTTATTCTGCTCACATTCACCGGTGGCCTGCTATTCCTTGCCATACGTGGAGGAACAGGCAAATCGACCATGAATATCGGGACAGCCTACTATTCAGAGAACCAGTTCCTCAATCATGCGGCTGTCAATCCAGCATTCAGTTTGCTGGCCTCCACACTAAAAGCCGAGAATTACGAAAAGCTATACCGTTTCTACTCCGAGAAAGAAAGAGCTTCTATTTTTGACAAGCTGAACTACAGCACTACATCGGTCAACGACAGTACCATTTTAAACACACGTCGCCCTAATATTGTCCTGGTTATTTTGGAAGGGTTCGGTGCTACTTTCATAGAACCCTTGGGAGGAAAGCCCAATATAACACCCAACTTTAACCGTTTGTCAGAAGAAGGCATATTGTTCACCCAATGCTATGCCAATAGTTTTCGGACCGATCGTGGAACTATATGCGCACTCAGCGGCTACCCATCATTCCCGGGCATCTCCGTAATGAAGTTGCCACAGAAATCACGCTCTTTACCTTCCATTGCTGCTTCCTTGAGCAAAGAAGGCTACCAAACCGATTTTCTTTATGGCGGAGATATCAACTTTACCAATATGAAAAGCTATCTGCTTTCCACTGGATATCAAGCGACAAGAGGAGATACTTACTTTCCTGTTACGACACGAAAGACCCATGCATGGGGAGTAACCGACATCATTGCATTTGATACCCTGTATAACCAAATAACGTCTGTAAAAGATAGTACTCCCAGATTCACAACGTTTCTGACTTTGGCCAGCCATGAACCTTGGAAAGTGCCTTATCATCGCATCAAAAATGATGAAAAAGCCAACGCCATGGCATACACCGACCATTGTATAGGACGCTTCGTAAGACGGCTGAAGAAAACAACCGCTTGGCATGACCTCCTCATTATTTTCATTGCTGACCACGGCATCACATATCCAAAAGGCCTCACCGAAGCCGACAAACGACGCTATCACATTCCCATGCTTTGGGTTGGAGGAGCCATCAGCAGGCCATCGCATTTTAGCAAAATCTGCAACCAAAGTGATTTACCTGCAACATTGTTAGGACAGCTCGGCATCAAGCATGACCAATTTAAATTCAGCCGTGATATACTGAGCAGTACCTACACATATCCTTCTGCCATTCACACTTTCGATGACGGGGTTTCGTTTATAGACAACACCGGATATAGCGTCATTGACTTCAAATCGGGGAAAGCACTTACCGACAAACCCAACCCGTCTGAATCAAGAAAAAACAAGGGGAAAGCATTTCTGCAAACTGCCATTGACGACTTTTCCAAACTTTAGACCTGCAATGATTCGCCAAGACAATCCACATTAAACCTACCATCAAAAAATGGTTGATGCTCAATGAGCCGTCAACCATTCTTAGTACCCAGACCCGGGATCGAACCGGGATGGATTGCTCCACTGGTGTTTGAGACCAGCGCGTCTACCGATTCCGCCATCTGGGCTACATTGTCTTTCGAAATGCAACGCAAAATTACAATTAATAATTGTCTTGACCAAGCTTTTGCTCACATATTTTATGAGAACCGTTCTTTCACAGCTCCACATGCGAGAAACCGGCAATAACAGCTCCTGTTTATAGCAACAGCCAAACCGGATATGAGGATGTTCAAGACAATGATTTTCCGAATTTCACATCAGCATCCGTCATCATTCTCCTGATTTGAGCCGTATCATCTTTCTTGCAGATAATCAAAAGGTCATCTTTTTCAACAACCAGATAGCCATGCAGATTCTGCAACATGACTTTTTTCCCATTGGGTGTTGCCACGATATTGTCTTCACAATCGTAAAAGACTGTGTTGGCACCGGCCACCATATTCCCGTCGTTATCTTTCGATGAAACACGATAGAGGTCTTGCCAGCTTCCTACGTCCTGCCAGCCAAAAGCACAGGGCTCGATATAAACGTTCTTGTTATGTTCCAATATGAGCATGTCAATGCTTTGGAATGGCGTACGCGGATAATGATCGCGAATATACGAATGCACTTCATGGCGTTCCTGACCATTGCGCAACATGTCTACTATCTTGGAAATATCGGGATAGTCTGTTTCCAATGCCTTGAAAAGCGTCTGCGTATTACACATAAAGAGACCTGTAGACCAATAGAACTCACCGCTCTCTACAAAGAAACGGGCAAAATCAATGTTTGGTTTTTCGGTAAAGCTCTTTACGGTGGAAAACCCGTTTTCAAGCTCTTCTCCGGCTTGCAAATAGCCATAACAGGTGGCAGGTGAAGTAGCCTTCACGCCCAAGACCAAAAAGCCCTGCTTCTTTTCAACGAAATTAAAGCCCGAAGAGACTTGCTCGGTAAACATATCATTGTTCAGCACCATTTGGTCGGCCGGTGAAATGATTATATTTGCCTTTTCACATTCTGCAGCGATATAAGCCACGGTAAGCGCAATGGCCGGAGCCGTATTCAATTGCACCGGCTCAGCCACAAGCCGGGACAGGGGCATTTCGGGCAGCTGCCTGCGCACCAAATCCGTATAATCCTCATAAGTGCTGACAAAAACGTTTTCTTTCGGCAAGAACTTCGTAAAGCGTTTGTATGTCATTTGCAGCATTGTTTCGCCTGTACCCAATAGGTCCAAGAATTGTTTGGGCTGCCCGTTGCTGCTGAAAGGCCAAAGACGGCTGCCTATGCCGCCCGCCAGAATTATGCAATAATTATTGTCAGGTATAACTTGTTTGCTCATATGCTCGGTTTACTTCTTTGACGATGGAAACGGCTCTTTGTTTAATCTGTTGATGGCAGAGCTTCAGACTTGGCTCTCCGATGATTCAATTTCTACCTCTGCATCGGCAAATATACAACTAAAAAAGTCTTTTGTCGTCATTTCAAGTCCGAAATTCTATTTGTCGGCTTGAAACTTTGCCAGCCGTGCCATCATTTCAGCGTAAGCAACCTGCGCAAGCAGCCACCATTGGCCTTTCTTCCTTTCAGGCATCAGTCCGGTAGCTCTGTCTCTCTGCTCCCAGAGGTCCGTCAGGCTTTTCCTGTATATTGCAAGTAATCTGTCAGCATCGCGGAATCGGGCATACTCCAAAATGCCACGCAGAAGAATGGCATCAAACCATATATTGTCAAGCTTCAGACAATAACCATCGTCTTTCTTTGACATGAAACGTGCCGCACAGGCTTTAACCATGGTGTCGGCTTGCGACAAATAAGTTTCTTTTCCTGTGACTTCATATAGCAGTACTGCAGCTTGAAGCATCTGACCTGTATTATAGGAATACTTGGCTCCACTTATACGCCCCTTCAGACTGATATTGTCAGAATACAGGCATTCTTTTTCATCGTATAAGTTGCGCCGGGTCCATTCGTATAATGACACAGCCTTTTCCAGGTAAGGCTGTTGCTTCGTTGCTCTATATAGCTTTAATGCCATCACCGCTCCGGGTGCATTGGAACAAGTGTTTTTAGACTGTTTCTTCTGCTCACACCAATAGATGCCACCGCCCAACACGCTGTCGTTGCCCGACATGATGAACTCCCACACTTGCAAAGCACGCTTCAAATATTTCTTACGTTTTGTTGCACGATATAAGTCTATGAAATCAAGTCCTATCCATACATTGTCATCATAAAAGCGGTCGGGAAGTGGGTTGGTGAGCAGATATGAAGCATAAGCTGCCGGATACCGTCTCTCATCCCAATAGCAATCCAATCCGGCAATGGCTTTATGATCAATCTCTTTCAGCGCATTTCTGTTATAATCTGCTTCATAAATGGCAACCAGAGCCGAAAAAGAGCCGCTGAACGGCCATAAGTAACTAAAACGATGGGCATTGTTATTGGAACCGGCCAGATAGGTGGCCTGTTCACTCTGTGTAAACGGATAGTATTCATGCAATAAAGGCGTGTCCTTCTCTCCATAATGCTGATACACGCTTTGCATCAACTCGCGGCTCCTTGCCAGCCATTCGTTCTTGCATGCCGCGGCAGCTTTTCCCTCCTGATACAGGAAACTCACACACACTAATATGATTATACTGATCTTGCTTTTCATTTTTCTATGTGTTAACGGAATTATGATGAGTAAAGATACAAAGAAGATGGCTTTGCAAGAGCCATCTTCTTTGTATCTTTTAAAAAAGAGAGCCTACCACAAGAGATTTACTTCGTCTTGCGTAAGGGCTTTTCCGTAGATGCGTTCAGTGACAATCTGCCAGTTGCCGCTCTGTTCTCCTTTCGAAGGATTGGCATCGCAGCCTATTCCGAACCACTGGGCTGCCTCTGCGGGGAAGTGCAACTCGCCCTCTGCTGCAACGGTCTTTTTCAATTCACCATTGACATAGACCGATGCTTTGCCGGCATCCTTGTCCCACACTCCCACTACATGATAGAACACGTCAGACTGGGGCACAACGCCACTGTTGGCCCAAATCCAATTGCTTTTCCCGTTAGTCGACACATTAGGAAGGAACGTTATTTCGTTCTTTCGCTCACCGCTTGTCTTGCAAATCAAGAAACCTGTGCCACCGGCCTGGTGGCCTGCAAACCATTTGGCTTCGACATTGGGCAATTCACCTTCGTAGGTCACCTTAAAGACTGTTTCCAATGTATGGCCGTTAGCCAGGGCTTTCTTGAAAGCCTCATTGCCGGCATAGTCTACACGGGCATATGTTGCAGCATCGCCTCCATAAGGATTATTGAACGAGGCCACATAGGCTTTTCTGACTTCATCGTAAGCAACGGGCACAGTCTTGTTGTCCGAAGAGAAGACTTTCACCTCATTGTTCATCGGAGAAGCATCGGTAACAGTTCCATTTTCGTTGAACACCATGTCAAGTATGTCTGCTTTGGGCTTCTCTACAGGCTCGGGCTCGGGTGTTTCGCCGCCCGTTGTGTGGTTGGCATTGTACAAGGCTTCTATCTGCTGTGCCAGCAATGGGGCATTGGTGGTAACGAAGTCTATACCCATGTTGGTCATTTCAATCATGGTTGCAGCATCGTTGATGGTCCATACATTCGTAGTCATGCCCAGCTTCCTTGCATCTGTGGCCCACGAAGGATTGTTTCTGTAGGATTTGGCCGTATAGTCCAGTCCCATGATTCCATATTCATACAAGGTCTTGGGAGCAATATCCCCGTTCAGATAAGCAACGTGTGCAGACGGATCCTGCTTTACCAGCTCACGGCAAAGATTCAGGCTGAAGGCGATATACTCAACCTTGTCTTGCAGTCCTCTGTCTTTCACTTGTTTCACAGCCGAATCAACGGCAGCTATGCCGCGCCGTTCATCACTGTGCGTCTTGATTTCTATTATCAGCTTGGTTGAATCTTCTTTGGCCAGCATTTCCAGGAACTCTTTAAGTTCCGGGATAGATTCGCCATTGCTCAGCTTGAGGTTCTTTACTTGGGCGTATGTGCTCTTCTGTATCTCTACGCCATTCAGCGTTGCGTCGTGATTGACCATGACATGGCCGTCCGTGGTTATCCACACGTCGATTTCGGAACCATAGCATTTGGCATCAAAAGCATTTTGCAATGAGGAGCGTGAGTTCTGTGCCGAACCTGCCTTGTCCCAGAAGCCGCGATGAGCAATAACGCGCATGCCGGCCGGTATATCTTTTACCACCTGATATTTATTGATTCCAAGGTCCTGTTGCTTATCTCCGCGCACCAAAAGCATGCGATAGCTGCCTGTGGTGAGCGTTGTCGGCAAGTTCATTGTGAGGGTATCATTCCTGACAACTGTAGACAGCGTATCGGGCTCTATGCCTGACTTGAGGGCGACAAGTACTATCTTGTCACCTTCGGCAAAGCCTTTTCCCGTCAACGAATATGTACCACCTGCCTTTACGGCCATGCCGGAATAATAGCTCAAACCGGTTACCATGTCGGGCTCGGCTCCTGCCTGCAGACGTTTCACTTCGTCCCAAAGCACTGCCACATTCTGCTTGTTCAGGGGCTTGTCGTAGACACGTGCCATCACTACATCGCCGCACCAACCGTTCTGGCCACCCGAAGGACTGGCATCACCACCAATGCAGAACCAGTTTGATCCGTTTTCTGCGAAGCGGAAGTTTCCGTCAGCTGCAATCGTGTTCTTCAGTTCTCCATTTACGTATATGTAGGCTTTCTTGGCATCCTTATCCCAAACGCCGATAACGTGGTAATAGGTTTGGGGCTGCGGTATGACGCCACTTGTGGCCCATCTCCAGTTGCTTTTGCCTGTGGTCGTTACATTTGGCAGGAAGGTGATTTCGTTCTTGCGGTTCCCGCTGGTGGTACTGATCAGGAAACCTGTGCCACCGCCTTGATGTGCTGAAAAGGGTTTGGCTTCTGCGTTGGCTATCGGCGGGGCATAGCTTGCCATAAAGACGGCTTCCAAGGTATGGCCGTTGGCCAAAGCCGTGCGGAATTTAGAGTTGCTTTCAAAGTCTACGCGATAGTAACCTGAGGCTGTTCCGGCCCAAGGGTTGTTGAACGATGCCACATATCTTTTATAGGTATTATTATAATATGTAGAGGCCGATGAACCGATCAGGCGGACATTGTTCTTCATTGGCGACACATCCTTGGCTGTTCCATCTTCATTAAAGACAACATCAAGCAGGTCGGCAACTGGCTTGGTCTGCAGCTCTGCCACCGATTCCCATAATAGGTTTACGTCTTCCTGATTCAAGGCTCTGTCGTAGATACGGCTTGTCACAATTTCCCAATTGCCGCTTTGCTCGCCGTTTTTCTTGCTGGCGTCGCAACCGATGCCAAACCACTGTGCGGCTTCTGCGGGGAAGTGGAACTCGCCTTTGGCATCAACGGTGTTTTTCAGTTCGCCGTTTACATAGATATATGCCTTGCCTGCGTCCTTGTCCCACACGCCTATTACGTGATAGAACACCTCTGTTTCGGGTACGATGCCGCTTGTTGCCCATATCCAGTTGCTCTTGCCATTGGTCGAAACATTCGGGAGGAAAGTGATTTCGTTCTGGCGTTCACCGCTTTTCTTGCTGATGAGGAACCCTGTGCCTCCGGCCTGATGGCCTGCAAACCACTTGGCTTCCTTGTCTTCCAAGTCACCTGTGTAGGTTGCCTTGAACAGGGTTTCCATGGTGTGGCCGTCGGCCAGAGCTTTCTTTATGGCTTCATTCTTGGAGTAGTCCACCTTATAGTAGGTGCCGTTCTCCTGCATTCCACCCCACGTATTGTTGATTTTGGCCACATACCTTCCATATATCTCATTATAATAGGTGGTGGTTTCGCCAAACGACTCTATGGTGTTTTTCATCGGCGATATGTCTTCGGCCGATCCGTCTTTCTTGAATACTACATCCAGGATGTCGGCAACGGGCTTATAATATTTAAAGGTAATGCTGTCGACCTCTGCAGAGGGTGCCGTAAAGAGCTGTGCATGCTGTTTGTTGTACAGGGTGACCTTGGTCTTGTTGTCTTCCAGTGCCACGCTGTCTACATCGGCAGCCAAGCATTTAAAGACGAGGTTCCCTTTATGGAATACATAAAGATTGTCTGCGGCCTTGAGCGGGCACACCAACAATAACAAAAGGGCCGTCAGGCTTGCAAGTGTAAAGATTCTTCTCATGGCTGCTTACTTTATGATTTTCTTGGTCAATTCTTTACCATCAGAAACCACCTTGACGAGATATACGCCCGGTGCATATGAGGATGTCGACATGGCATATGACTTGGTGCCGGGCCTGGCCTGAGCCACCAAAATGCCTTGAACCGAACATACCGATATGTAGTCTATGGCACTGCTGCTCTCTACACACAGGTTGTTTCCCTCAAGGACTATCGACAGTGCATTGCCGCTTATTGCATCCACGCCTACGGGCACAGGTGTCTTGTAGAAGCGGAAATAATCCAGGTCGGCAAAGGCTGCCGTGGAGGTTTTTCCATACTGGGTCTGAAACTCGATGCCGGAGGCAGTGAAAGCTATTTTCTTGATGCTTTGCACTGTCATCACCGGACTGTAGTTGCCGGTCAGGTAGGCATAGACATTCCGGGCACCGGACGGCAGACTTAGAAGTGCCGCGGCAAAGCCTACAGTTACTAATCTTTTCATATTAAATGTGTGTTTCGATTGTGTTTGCGCAAGGGTTTGCTAAAAATTCCATTTGACACCGAGGCACGGGCGGCACTTGAATCCTGCTGTCGACCCAAAATTATTGGTCAGTTCTATTTCGGTACCTACGTTCAAGTTGTCGCAGCCAAAGAGCCGGCCCACGTTATACCACAACTGTGGTTCGGTGAGGAACACGGTCTTTTTCATCTCGGTTGTTTCGTTGTCTGTGCAGATGTGGTCCTCCCACCAAAAGTCAGCGAAGCCGTTAAATACAAGGCCCTGGAGTCCGAATATGTCTTTGCAGGTCCACACGGCTGTAAACTGCAGAGGTACAGAGCTGTCGGCTTTGCGGATTGTCTTGTAAAGGGCTTTCAGGTTGAGTGTGTTTTTAAAATCGGCATCGTGCATGAAGTAGTCAGCACCAAACAGCCATGCCGTGTTGATGGGATAGCTACGTGTGATGCCGCCATTGTACTCTACTTGCAGGCTCCAGTTCTTTAACGGGGTTTCTTTCCAGAAGTTCAAGCATCGCGCTATCTCCAGATAGCTTCCGCCGGGAGCCAGATTGGGACCTGCCACATGTTGGTCATAGTTGAAGTCATGGTCTACAAAGAAGTAGGTGTTACCCCATTTGTCTGCCTTGAACATCTCAAGGGTCATTGTCACAAACTTGCGGTCTGAGCCGAAGTCATAAAACAGTTGCATGTTAGTTTGGGCTTTTCCCCACTTGGCCACACAAACAAAGGCCAATAACAGAATAATGATCTTGTGTCTCATACTAAAGAGTCTTTTTGGCTGTAAAGTTATGTATTTTCTCGCACACGGGCAAGAAAGCGGCTGACAAATACCGTTTTGGCTAATAATAAAGCAGCAGCCCGGCCACGGCACAATAGAGAATCATGCGTATGGGGTTTATCTTTACCCATTGGGTTCCCACAAAGGTGGCCGCAAAGATGAATATGCTGGTATAGAACTGCCAGGGGGTTTCGCTTCGTGAGCCGAAGTTTTCGCTTGTCATCAACAGCAAGGCTGCGGCAGCAATCAGCCCCACTACCGTGGGACGCAGCAAGGCCATCATGGCATTGACCACGGGATGATGATGAAATTTATGGAATATCTTGATGACCAATATCATCAGCAGGAAGCTGGGAAGCACTACGGCGAAGGTGGCAATGGCACTGCCCAGTATGCCCATGGCCGTGGAGTAGCCGGCATTGGTAACGGCGGCATAACCCACGTAGGTGGCTGAGTTGATGCCGATGGGGCCGGGAGTCATCTGGCTGATGGCTACGATGTCGGTAAACTGTGACGTGGTGAGCCAGTTGTTGTCGCTCACCACTTCACCCTGTATCAGCGATAGCATGGCATAGCCTCCACCGAAACCGAACAGGCCTATCTTCAAGAATGAGAGAAACAGTTGCAGGAATATCATGACGCGGGCCTAATGTCTGGGATTGGAATCATGCGGATGTACGAGCTTGCCATACAGAAAGCCGCCTACTGCTACAAGTATTATGATATATACAGGCGAAATGCCGAACAGCCATACTGCCAGGGCTGTGAAGATGGGCAGCCATATGTTGTTCAACGTGATGTGGGCCGTGCGGGCCAGACGTATACAGGGAGCGGCTATCAAAGCAACCACCGCGGGACGGATGCCTTTGAACATGGCCTCGACAAAATGGCTTTCGGCAAAGGTAGCAAAGAACATGGCGATGGCCAGAATCATCAGGAAACTGGGCAGCACCGTGCCCGACGACAAGGCCAGACTGCCGCGCAAGCCACGCAGCCTGTGGCCTATATAGATGCTGAAATTGACGGCAAACACTCCGGGAAGCGTCTGCGAAATGGCCATCAGGTCAAGGAAGTCTTCTTCGGTCAACCAATGTTTGCGGTTGACCACCTCCTCCTGAATGAGCGGAATCATGGCATAGCCGCCTCCCAATGTAAAGCAGCCTATCTTGAAAAATGTCTTGAAACCATCCCAGCAAATGCTCATGTCACAGTCTTAATGACTGCAAATGTACGAACTTTTTCCGTTTGAAAAGAGCATAATCCGGGCAAATAAAGACTTCGGGCTGCAAGAATGATCCGGGCAATGCAAAAGGGCCGGAACACGAGCCTAAGGGAGCTTCACAAGAGATGTGTGGAGTTCTTGCATGCGATGTGTACAGATCGCAGCATGCAATGCGTCAAGTTGTGGCATGCGATGTGTACA
>ERZ808252.634-NODE-634-length-32199-cov-5.633369_pt1 | contig 32199 bp, 24 predicted proteins | sample MGYA00521242_ERZ808252 | MGnify/ENA primary metagenome ERZ808252 (study PRJEB31516, sample SAMN03275581) | gut metagenome | biome: mammalia-associated habitat; material: feces | host: Papio cynocephalus | place: Kenya | collected 2012-08-07 ...
CGCCAGCTGGTTGTCAACCGTTTTTTGGAGGGCATCTGACATGACATCTGAAAAGCTTACGCTGAATTATCACTCTAACGCAAAACCGATTCAGCCAAAGGCTGACGTGGAACCATAATCCCCCGCACGTTTGGCACGACTACGGCGGAGGGGGTCTCTCTCCGAAACGCAGATGGTCCACCAAAGAAGCACCCCATCGCTTAGGCGATGGGGTGCTTCTTTGGTGGACCATAGGGGGATCGAACCCCTGACCTCCAGATTGCGAACCTGGCGCTCTCCCAGCTGAGCTAATGGCCCAAAAATGAAAACCGTTTGCACGGTTTCCTTTTCTGTAATTCAAAATGCTGGTGACCCCTACGGGAATCGAACCCATATCTTCGCCGTGAGAGGGCGACGTCTTGACCGTTTGACTAAGGGGCCAACATTTGCTGACTTTAATATTATAGCACATCTTCCCGAAAAATGCAAGGGGTTTTTGAAAAAAAGTTTCGGAAAACAGAAGATTTTTTTCGGACCACCCAAAATCAGGTAAAAAGCAGTCAAATCCACCGTTTTGATCAAGGAAAAGAAGAGACAGGAACACCAATCGAAAAAAAACTTTTCGATTCGGGAAAGAAATTTTGGAAAACCACTTGACAAACGGAAGAAAATCTGGTATAATATCATCTGTTCGGTACAACCGACGCGGGCAGAAAGCGGAACGATTCCGCAAAGCCCACAATTGCATAAGCGGGCATGGCGGAATTGGCAGACGCGCTAGATTCAGGTGATGTCACCTCGGTGATAACATCTGATTTAGAGAGTACCCCGTCCACGGAGAGATCGCTCCGTGTAAAAATTAACGGTCACAACTTCATATGCGGGCATGGCGGAATTGGCAGACGCGCTAGATTCAGGTTCTAGTGAAAGCAATTTCATGGAGGTTCAAGTCCTCTTGCCCGCACCAAAAAATCCTCAGAAACGGATGGTTCTGAGGATTTTTCTTTGCTTTTCGCTCCCTTTTCACTTGGCAGGCGCATCGGAACGATGTTTTGCGCTTTGGCTTCTTTTCACAAAAATCTGTATTCCCGTTTGTGCTTTCTGACATTGGCAAGGTTGTGCGTCTGCCAACGGATTTTACGATACCGCAAATGCCTTATCGGTCAACTGCCCGTTTTCGTCGTAAATATCCAAGTGGCTTCGGAAAGCAGCTTTGAGATGGATGTTGATGGATAACTTTCCCCCACATTCCGAGATGACAATATCGTCAATCAACAGCCGCAGGTTGCTGTCGCTGATTGCTCCCTCCTTGACGATCTCCCCAAGAATATCAATGCTGCTTTTCATTTCCGCTTTCCGTTTTCGGATTGTGGCATCGTAATCCTGAATTGCGGCAAGCTCTGCCGTGATATTGGCGATGTCCTTTTCACATTTCGTCAGCATCCCAGTATAAATATCTGCGTGTTCGCGGTCACGAATCCGTTCAAGAAGGATCTGCTCTTGGTCGCTCTTTCGCTGTTTGAGCCTGTCCGACAGCGCTTTGACCTTTTTCTCGGATGTGTTCTTTTGCGATAGCCACTTTTTCACATCGTGTTCGATGCTCTTGTAATTCGCTTCTGCTCCCTCTTTCATTTCCAACAGTTCATCGTAAATCAGTTTATCAAGCTGCGATTCATCCACACGGTGGGGAGAGCAGTTTTCTTTTCCATAGCGGTGATACCCGTTGCAGGTGTACTCATAGCGCACATTGTCCTTCCAAACACGCTTTCGGCAGACGAAGGAAGAACCGCAATCCCCGCATTTAATCAGCCCCGTATAGCGGTGGTGCGGCGCGTTCTGTCCGGCGCGGACATTGCGTTCCACATTGTCACGGAGCAAAAACTGTGCCTGCTCCCACTTCTCCCGCGAGATGATTGCGGGAACTGCATTTTCATGCCTGTACTGTTCTTCTTTGGGCAGTTCCTTTCGGATATGATTGATTTTACTGGTGTAGGAGCGGTGGCAAACCAACGTCCCGCAGTAAAATTCATTTTGGAGCAACCGCTTGACCCCTGTGTTTTCCCATAAAAATCGCCGTGCAATTTCCGGCTTGTTGTCTCCGAGCTTCTTGCCGAGTAACTTTTGTTGGTAGAATCCCTGAGACTTGATTCCCTCCGCATTCAGGATTTTGGCAATTGCTTTGATTCCGTAGCCGGAGATATAGAGATCAAATATCCGTCGCACAATGGCGGCTTGTTCCTCGACAATCACCACCTCGCCCGTATTTTTATCCTTGAAGTATCCCATCGGCGGAATCATTACAATGCCTTGTTTCTGCTTCTGCTTGTATCCCGCGCGGATTTTCTTGGAGATGTCGCGACAGTACATATCGTTGAAGATTCCCTTGAAACCGACCATCAGCTCGTCATCCTCGTTGCTTGTGTCGATGTTTTCCGTCACCGACAGCACCCGCACATCGTGTTCCCGCAGGTAGTCAATGAAGAGCGCCGTCTGCGTTTTGTGTCTGCCGAGGCGGGAAAGATCTTTGACGATGACGGCATCGATTGTCTTTTTCTCCACCTCATCATAGATTTTTTCAATGCCCTCACGGTTGAAGTGCATTCCGCTGACATTGTCGTCAAAGGATTCCCCGACGACAGTGTAACCGTTGTTCTCTGCGTATTCCACCAGAATGTTTTTCTGATTGGTCAGCGAATTCAGCTCCTTGTCCTCATCACGGGACAGGCGGCAATAAAGCCATGCGCGCATAATCCATTTCCTTTCATGTGTTATTTTCAATTGGTTTTATGCCCACAGCCGGCATCTCGTCCGCCAAATAAGCACGGATGACGGATTTCAGGAATACATTAAACTGACTGTCACTTCCGTTGTAATAAAAGCACACACTCTCAATGATCGGTTCTTTTCTCTTTCCGCTCATAAGTCTCCTTTCCGTAATTTTTGGCTGAACCGACCCGTATTCCGTTGTAATGCCCCCTCTGTGGCAACACACACAATACCACAACAAAGGGAAAAAGTCCAGCCCATTGGTTCGGATTTAGCAGTTCAGACATATAATTTTGTTTCATCAGGGTCGCAAGGGACGGCAGGGACGATGAAATCGGCGGCAGCATATTTTGCGTCACTATCGTCACTTGCGTCACTTTTGGGAATATTCTGCGGGGTATACCATACATGGATCAACCGTTCTCCGTTACTTCGTCGGCTTTCAAAGAATACGCCAACCGTCTCCAATCGAGCCCGCTCAAGATTCATCAATCGCTTCAGCCCATTTGCCGTAATCTGCCTGCATAAGATTGCAGATACAGCCTCAGCCAGTTCGATGTTGCGTCCTTTGAAATGCCCCACCCCTTTCACAAAATCCGTCAGCGCTTCCAATTCGTCCGACAGATTGGTTTCCGGTGTCACAAGACTGTCAGATATTAGTCGCCATGTGCAGGTAGTCGGCTCCATCTCCAGTTTCATCTTGCGGTCGCGTATGTCCCGCCCCGAGGCATACAGTGTTGCACTGTTTTCGACGCGCTCATTCTTTTCGAGAACATAGATCGCGTCAACCGCGCCCGCAATTCCGGTACTGCCGGAGAGCTGGTTAATGGGGTCTTTATCGCCCATCTTCCGTAAATGATGCACCAACAGGAGACAGATTTTCAGTTCTTCTGCCAATGCGCGAAGCGGTTGCAATTCAGCATAATCGTTGCCATAGGAAACATCCGCAGTCGGGGCGCGAATCAATTGGAAGGTATCGATCACGACGAAGGTAACAGCAGGATGCTCCTGCCTGAATTTTCGTATCCAATCACACACGCCGCTTTCGATAGAGGTGCTCCCTGTTGCAAAATACAGTCCGGACGGTACATCGTCCGTGATGAGATTGAGCCGTTCCTGAATCCGGCGTTCGGAATCCTCCAAGCAGAGATACAGCGTTTCTCCCTGCGTAACGGGAAGTCCCCATAATGGCTCCCCTCTTGCAATGTGAATGCAAAGGTCAAGGACGAGCCATGATTTGCCGACCTTCGGAGCACCCCCAAGGATGCATAATCCTTGCGGCAGAAGGGTTTCAACGCAAAACCTTGTTGGTGCAAGTCTTTTGTCCATAAGCGTTTCACCGTCGATGACTGTGAGATTCGTTTTTTTCAAATTTTTCTCCTTTCGTAATTGCCCGCACATCGCGTTTATGTGCGGTAGATTGATTTTTCGGGCAAGCACCCGACTGATTTGATTCTCTCGCCACACAGGGCGAATTTGGCGGCTTTCCGCCGTTTATACCCGCATAGCATCCTCTCCTTTCTCCGTTTATTGGAATCGTATCCTGCAATAGCAAGGGCTTTCATAAGTACCCCAAGATGAAAAAACGAAAATGTTCCTGCAAATCATAAAATAATTATAGCAAAGAACGTGTTCACCTAATGGACACTTTGAAAAATTCGCTATCCGTATTTTACCATATGAACCAGACACCTAACGTCCGCTTTCCAAAATTTCCTGTGTTTTTATTATAGCAAACGAACTCGACACCTGATGGCGAGTTCGGAAAAATAGCAAGGAAAATTTCGCGTTTCGGTTTCATTATAGCAAAAATACCTATCAGAAACTGTTATATTCATAAAAGATTTTTATCTTTTTTCATGTTAGCATAGAGTCAGTATACCATATCGGTGTAGCAACTTTTGCAACATCCAAAATAATGATACCAAAAAAGCACCGCTTCGGAGAAAAAATTTTCTCGAAGCGGTGCTCTTTCTTTTTTTATTATCTCAAATCGTACGAAAGGGGCAAAATAATACCGCAATATATGCGACACCATTCCGACCCCGTAAATTCCGAAAAAATCGTTTTTACGACACCGTAAGCACAACCCCGTAGCAGAGAAATGCAAATCGCCCGTAACCGCCTGTAACCGTCTCAGGTTGCCTCTCCGACCGGCTTTGCCGGGCGGTGTGACCCCGCCGCGGAGCGTCTCCGACCCCGCGGCTTTCTCCTGCTTGAATATGAACCGTTCTCGTTTGTTGCAAGCTTTGCACCTTCCTTCCGACAGAAAACGGGCAATCGCATGGAAATCCCCCTGCGATTTTATCGCAGGGGGACGGTTTGTTTTTCTTTCGGTAACACAATCAGAGCTTCGGTCCGCCGATCAGGTCATTGATGCTGTAAGAGTCACCAACCCCTTCTTTGACAATTTCAAAGGATGAAGTCAGCACATCGGCAGTTGGAACCAGGGGCTCCGCGATTGGGGACAGATAGACTTTTTTCATATTCTTTCCTCCTGTTCTCGCTATTCTCACGTTCATGCCGCTCCCAATCAGGCGAGCGGGACGATGCTTGTCAGCACGCCGTCCGTATAGGTCAGGGTATAGCCGTTTCCGAGGTAGGTTGCGGGGTTCGTCACGGTCTTTTCATCCGTGGCATACGGTGTGACTTCAATGGTGACGGTTCCGCTTGCGGGGACATCGGTCAAAATGAGCGCGAAAACGTACTTGCCGCCCAGCGAGGTTGCTTTGACTGCGGTTGCTGTTCCGTCACGCATTGCGGTAAGGCTTTGGTAAACGGTTTTGCAGTGCAGGTCCTTTTCACCGGAAGCCTCGCCGACCGTGGCTTTGACGCGGAAGCCGACCGATTCATAGCGCAGGGTATTTTGCAGGGAGGCAATCAGGCGGACGCTCAGCTTGCCGTCCAGGACCGCGCTTTCCTGCACACCTGCGAGCTTCGGGGTTGCGAGGGTGAGTTTGATGTTGTCATCATTCGAGGTCCCCTCGTAAAGGAAGGCACCCCAAACGGCAAAGTAAGAATTGTCGGAGCTGTTCAGGAATGTGCGGACCGCCTCCAAATCGGCGAGCTTGTTCGTCTCGTCCACGCCTGTTGTATTTGCATTGTTCGACGGGGTAAGGCAATAATTGCCCTCATAGGTTGCGCCGTCTGCCGTTTTACCGACGATCATTCCGCCCGATTCCGACACCTTTGCGCCGGAGAGACAGTTTTTCAAGGTCGTTTTGGCAGTTGCCGTGGCAACCATCCCCGACGAACCGGAGGCACCCGATATTTCACCGAGGTTGATGCAGCCCTCAAAGGTCACGTTGTTTGCACCGCGACCGCTTACAATCAGTGCCCCTGCGGTTCCGCCTGTGGTAATATTGCCGAGATTGAGCATATTTTTGAGTGTAAGCGTAACGCCGCCCACATAGGCGCAGAAGCCGCCCTTGGAGCCGTTTCCACCCGACAGATCACCCGAATTCAAAACGGTATCCACCACGACCTCGTGGGTGTTAGCCCACTCAAATTCGCCGACAAAACCGCCGCTGTCTTTTCCCGTTCCCATAATGGCTACGGTATTGCTACAATTGCGGATGGTCAGTTTGTTGAAGGAATCTCCCCGTCCGATGAAACCGCCCGTGCGACTGATTCCGCTGACGGTTCCCGAGTTGACGCATTGGGTCAGCTCCACATCGGTATTGCTTCCGTTCGCATTGAGCTTTCCGATGATGCCGCCGATTCCATGTATATCCGAGTCCTTATTCGTTGTATCGGTTGTGGAAATCACGCCTTCGTTTCGGACATTTGTCAGCGCAATTTTTCCGCCGCTCTGAGCATTTGTAGCATCATTCAAATATCCAAACACACCGCCGACGGGCATTTTTGCACTGCTGACCGTACCGTAATTTGCAAAGCCGTTAATCTGATAATTGGTTACTTTATTGCGGGGTTCGGAAAGCCAATATTCTCCGAGAAAGCCGCCTGTCATCTTGTCGGCTTCCGCATTCAGGTTCCCGTAATTGGCGCAATTTTCAACCGTGATGCGTGAGATGTTGGCATACCCGATGAAGCCGCCGGATCTTGTCTGACCCGCCGTTCCGAGCGTAGTAATATCAGCATTGTTATCACAGCTTTTAACCGTAACTTTTCCATTATCATATACGCCGACAAAGCCGCCTGCGTTGCATTCCTTTGTTGCGTTGAGCGTAACAGACCCGTTAAAGGTGCAATTTTGCAGCGTTACATTATTGGTATTCGTTGCTTTTCCGAAGAAGCCGCCGATGTTGGAATCCTTTACCGTCAGGTCCGCGTAGATATGGATATTCTCCAAGTTGATTGCGCCTGCCGTTGACAGATAAGCTGTCATCAAACCGTGCGTTTTTCCTGCCGTTTCGGAGGTTGCCACAATCGGCGCATTCTTTGTTCCGATGCTCAGGTTACGGACGGTGTTATTGCCGGACAGCTTGAGCACCTCTATATCAATCCCTTCGGCAAATGTGGGATTCTTGATGCTGTATCCGTTTCCGTCCAGCACGAGATTCCAATCCAATTTTGCTCCGCTTGAAAGCGGGGTCGCATTGGTCAGGTCAATATCGTTGGCGAGGATGTAGTTTTTGTTCTGGCTTGCTTCGTTCGCCAAACTCATGAAGACGGAAAGCTGTTCCCATGTGCGGATAACGACATATTCCGTCCCGTATGCGGTTTCGGGTCCCGTTACGGTTGTTGCATCCTCGGGAATTGGAATGATTCCCGCAGATGGGACAGCTGCTTCGGCTTCTTCGGCAGAGGGCTGTACAACGGACATAGAAAACAGGGTCAGGAGCATGGCAAGGGTCAATAGAAGCGCTGATAACTTTTTCATGGTTGGGTTCCTCTTTCTTTTCTGTATTTGTTTTTCAGAGCCGCGCTCTGTGGGGGTCTGTTGAATCAGAATATGCGGTGAATGGGACCGAAGCCTTCGCCGTCCTCGTCCTCGGAGGGCTGGAGGTCCCCCTCAGGCACCTCGGGAAGCGTATCGCCGAAGTCGTGGTGAATCCCATCCTCGGGTAGGAAGAAGGAGAGCTCTGCAAGAATGGGAAAATGGTCGGATGGGTAGCCGCCCCGCAGCCGTTCATTGCATTCATGGTAAAGGCTGACCTTCACGCAGTCCGCAGTTGCAAAAATCCAGTCGATGTCGGGCATGGCATTCTTCTCCTCGGTCATATCCGTGGCGGATGTCAGCCCGCTCTTTTCCAGCAGCTTGATTGCCGCCGTGTTCGTTTTGGCGTTCATGTCACCCGTCAGAACGATCGGCACATTCTCGTAGCCGCTATGCAGGAAGTCCAGAAGGAGCCTGACCTCGTAGGTTTGCACCGACTCGCTTGCAAAATCGAGGTGCGTATTGACCTGAAGCCATTCGTGCGATGTCACCGCATCACGGAGCATTGCATAGGTGAAAATTCGGACATACTCGGAGCCCGCCGACTTCAGCCCCGGGGTATTCGTCTCATTGAGCCAACGGGTCCCGTGCTCGGTAATGGTCAGGCGTGATTTTGCAACCAGAACAGCGGTTCTTTCGTTGCTTCTCGGGTCCTTTCGCAGCTCGCCGACCATTTCGTAATAGCCGCCCAGCTTGGCGTTCAGAAGCTCGGTCCATGCGACCGTTGCTTCCTGCACGCCGAGCACATCCGGCAGATAGGCTTTGATCATTTGAATCGCGCGCTCGCCTCTGGCGGTGGAAAGATCGTAGCTTTGCAGGTTGAAGCTCATGGTGGAGACACTCTCGCTCGGTCGGACGGTCTTTGCCTCGCCCAGCGTGACCTCGACGCTCCGCGAAGTCGGGTCAATCGCGCCCTCGCAAAGCGTGAGGAAGGCTTCTGCCGCCGTGCAGATGCCGTAACAGTCCCCGCCCGAGAGCACCGCCAATTTGCCGACCGCTCCGTACACGCCCTCGCGCTCGCCGACCGCCTTTTTCGCCAATGCGTCCGCCGCGCTCCGATTGGTCCTTCCGATCAGAAGCTCATAGCCGTCCGCATATGCCGTCGAATCGTCGGTCACGGTCATGGCGCGACCTGTCCAAAGCTCCAGCCGATAAGCCAGATGCTCCGCAAGTCCGCTTTCCCAAAGGCTCCCGTTTTTCGGGTACACGATGGTGTAGGAGGTGATGTCAACGCCGTTCAGCGTCAGCTTTTCGATGGAATACTCCGCTTTTTTCTCGGTATCCCAATCGGAGCGGTAGAACACCTCTCCGTGCCCCTTTTTCATCAATACAATGTCATAGGTAAATGCGGTCGCCGCCTGAACGGAGGCATAGGTGCTTCCGCCGAGGAGCACAAGCTTCTTGCCCGAGACTCCGTAGCGGTAATCGTCCGCCCGCAGATTTTGGAAGCCGGCATCCAGCTTTCGGTTCGTTTCGCCGACCAGAATCTCATACTCATATTCGCAATAGGTTTCGCTCCCGTCGCGCAGATAATCGCTGGTGAAGCCGATCTCGGTCCCGAAAACCGAAGCAATTGCCGCCCGCAGACTTTTTGCCGCATCAATCAGCTCCGTGTCCGCGCCCTGCCGATAGACGATTTTCATCTTCTTTTCCGTAATCAACTCCATAGGGAAAGTGATATCGGCAGGCTTCGGGTCGGCTTCTGCGGTTGTTTCCTGCGAAGCGCCCGTTTTGTCGCTTTTGTCGCTGTCCTTCGGCTCCTCGGAGGGCGTACCGCACCCGAAAAGCCCGACCGCCGAAAGCAGAACAAGCAACAGGCACAGGAGCATCGCACCAATCCGAGCGCTTTTGTCAATCTGTTTCATGGTGTTTCTCCCTTTCGTGTCAATTGTTCAGATCGGGATGCTTTTTCGCAACATTGAGCATCAGGTCCGCAACCCACTGTTGCATTTTCGTTTCGGAGGAGGTCTTGATTGCGTTCAGCTCGCTTGCCAGCGTTCCGTATGCCTTTTCCGCAACAACATCCACAAGGACCTTATACACGCCTGTGATTCCCGCCGCATGGTCAATGTCGTAGGTCTTGTTTGCAAAGACCAGACGGAGCATTTTCGTGTCCTCGGGTCTGCGGCAAAGTCTTGCATATGCCAGCAGATCGTAGAACGCACGGTTCAGCGAATCCGCGCCGTAAAGCGAATAGTACGCCAGAATCTCGGTCATCTCGCCGATGGTCTGAATGTCACTTGCAGACGTGACGGGGAAAGAGAGCGGGTGATGGGTCTGCGGCTCAACCCAGCAGTGATAAACAGCTTCCTCGCCGCTCGGGGTTTCCGCGTAGTTCGGAACCGGCATGATTCCGTAGTCGTCCTCCATATCCAGCAGACGAAGCACCGCCGACAGCGTGGTCGAACGGAACATCGCGCGGTTGTACATGAAGATATTGGAGGCGGTGCTCCAGATATCGGTGGTATCCGCAAAATCGCCGGGGCGGTCGGCAAAAATCACGTTCTGATCCTTGCCCAGTGCCATATACGCATCAATCATATCCGAGACCGATTGCCAGTTGTCCTTGAAATTGATGCTCAGATTGCCCTTGTCGTTCTTCACCATCTGCACGCCCGCACCGAGCAGGAAGCAGTAGGGTGCCTGTTTTTCCGTGACCATCGCCCAAGTGCCGTCCTCCTTTTGGTCGGTATTCAGGCTTCCGCAGTCCTTGATCATTTCCATCATCTGGGCAAAGGTCCATTTTCCCGCCTCGGAAAGCTCGTAGGGACTGCCGTATTTGGTGTAGAAATCGTTGGCGCTGTACATGGTGTCGTTGTAAATCACCACATAGGTCCGCAGGTCATCGATGAAGTTGAACTCGCCATCCAGCGTGAACAGGTAATCTCCGACGCGGTACTCTTCCCGAATCCGCTGGTCCCAATAGGGGGCATCGAGATTCAGCGCCCTGATGCGGTTGGCATCCAGAAGATAGCCCTCTGCCGCCATCGTCATCGAGTTGGTCCCTCTGAAGCAGGTCACGTCACAAATTTTATCGCCGCTTGCCATTGCCTGCGTAAAGGCGCTTGTGGATTCCGACCCGACCTTATCCACGCGCTTGAGTGTAATTCCGAACTGCTCCTCCAGAAACGCCTGTCTCTGCCAGATTGCCATGTCGCAAATCTCGGTCGGCTCGCCCTTGGTCTCATAGTCATAAACATAGGTGGTATAATAGAATTCACTGACCTCTGTCAGCATGGTGAAGTCGCGGTCGTAGTTCTTCTCCGTCGGCTTGTACTTCAGGGCGGTCGGGCTGTTCATGTCATTCCATGACGGAAGCCCCGATGCGGTCTCCTCTTCGCCCCCTGCGGTGCTGTTGCTTTGCCGCGGCTCGGTCCCCGTAGCCTCGGGCGCGGGTTTCTTTCCCGAGCATCCCACACTGCCGAGGAGGACCCCCAGCGACATTGCCCCCGCAAGGGAGAGGAATGCCCATCGTTTGAAAAAGCTCTTGTTCATGTTTCTGCCTCCTTTTATCTGTTTTTTTCAGAGCTTACAGGTTCAGGTCGGTCACCACTGCATAGTGATCTGAATAGAACACGCCGTCCCGCTCCGGTTCCTGCGGAACATGGGTGTTCTCATAGCCGCAATTTGTGAAAATGTAATCGATTCTTGTGGGAGGCTGACATCTGCCGTAGTCATGGTAGGTTCCGTCCACGCCGTTTGCCGCATCCCGCCAGCCGTGCGCCGCGAGAAAGTCTGCGAAGGCATGAATTTCGTCCGATTCGGGCTTGGCGTTGAAGTCTCCCGTCAGCGCCGCGGGAATCGGCTCGCCTGTGAGCCATCCCTCCAGAATGTCCAGCTCCTTCGCCCGCGCCTGCGCGCTGACGTGGTCCAGATGCGTGTTGATAAAGCGGAAGAAGCGCTCGCCGCCGATCGGCTTCAGGAGCGCACTGCACACCACGCGCGGATAGCAGCTCTGGTCGCAGTCGGGCAGTCGGGAGCCGGGCACATCCGGTGCTTGCGACAGCCAGCGGGTCCCGAACGAGACCACCTCCAGCCGATCCCGACGCACCGCAATCATGCACCGCTCGCCGCGGCAGTCCGCATTCCGACCGCAGCCCAACAGCTCGTAGTCCGCAGAGAGCGTTTGGCATAAAAAGTCATGCGTCATGTCCACAACCTCCTGAAAACCGATGAGGTCGGGCTTTTCCGTTTCAAGCAGCTCCCGCACAAGCGGAGCGCGGTTTACGAAATTGTTGATGCCGTCGCTGGTGACCCCCGAGCGCAGATTGAAGGACATGATGCGGATTTTGTTGTCGGATTGCATATCGAGTTACCCTTTGTGTTTTCGGATTCACGGAGACTGTGCCGCAGGGCGTTTCTCCGCGTGTATCCATTATACCATTTTTGCCACGGGAATACAATCGCTTTTTCCGCCCTATTATACCATCGTTTCGCCACATTGCACTTGACAAGTTGCGTTTTGGGTGGTATACTGGTTACATCTGAACAAATTCAGCAGGTGTTTGAGGAGGCTTTGCGGCGTGGAATATCCGAAGGTTTACTGGCAGAGGCGGGTGTATGAAGCCTATTCCGAGATTTACTATCATGCGTCCGAATTGGAAAAGCTCAGCGATCCGATTTTTGAGGATTACTGCATTCTTCCGCAATCCGGTCTCCCGTGGCTGTGCCTCCAGACCTTCGGCTTGCGTCATTCCTATCCCGAATTTGCAATCCACGACCGCATTTCCAGCCGATACCATTTTTACTGCATCCTCGCGGGAAAGGGCTACGCCAACGGTCAGCTTGTGGAAAGCGGGGACGCAATTCTGTTTCAGCGCAACAATCCCTTCAACATTTCCGCCGACCCGAATGACCCGTTCGTATTCGTCTGGATGACCTTTAAGGGGGACCGCGCCGACGATTACGTTTCGCTCCTGAACCCGACCACGGGATGCACGATTTTCAAAATGGACCGACTGGATAAAATCTGCGCGCTGTTTTACGATATTCTGTATGTCGACCACGACGAATGCGAGGTGGCGCTCTATCTGGAGGCTACGATGATCAAGGTCCTCTCCATGCTCAAGGGACAGCAAAAGCTGCCGGATAAGCAGGACGATATCCACCAAAACAAGCATATCTATCTGGCAATCAACTATCTGGCAAAATACTGCTTTCGGCAGGATTTTCATATCCGAGAGGTATCGGATGCAATCGGGTTGAACGAAAAATACCTGCGCAAGCTCTTTTTGCAGGAGGTCCACATCTCCATGCGCGATTACGTTACCAATGCCCGCATCAAACGAGCAAAGGAGCTGCTCCGCTATTCCAACTATAACGTTTCGGAAATAGCGGGCTTTGTAGGCTACCGCGACCTGCGCCAATTTTACACCCTGTTCAAGCGAAAAACAGGAAAAGCCCCGAGCGACTATCGGGGGAAATAACAAAGCGGGAAACCGTTTGGACATGGATAGGTTGACTTGCCACCGAGGTGCCATCACCATCAGGTTCTAGTGAAAGCAATTTCATGGAGGTTCAAGTCCTCTTGCCCGCACCAAAAAATCCTCAGAAACGGATGGTTCTGAGGATTTTTCTTTGCTTTTCGCTCCCTTTTCACTTGGCAGGCGCATCGGAACGATGTTTTGCGCTTTGGCTTCTTTTCACAAAAATCTGTATTCCCGTTTGTGCTTTCTGACATTGGCAAGGTTGTGCGTCTGCCAACGGATTTTACGATACCGCAAATGCCTTATCGGTCAACTGCCCGTTTTCGTCGTAAATATCCAAGTGGCTTCGGAAAGCAGCTTTGAGATGGATGTTGATGGATAACTTTCCCCCACATTCCGAGATGACAATATCGTCAATCAACAGCCGCAGGTTGCTGTCGCTGATTGCTCCCTCCTTGACGATCTCCCCAAGAATATCAATGCTGCTTTTCATTTCCGCTTTCCGTTTTCGGATTGTGGCATCGTAATCCTGAATTGCGGCAAGCTCTGCCGTGATATTGGCTATGTCCTTTTCACATTTCGTCAGCATTCCGATGTAAATATTTCCATCTGTTTTTCAAGTGAGACTGTATCACCACCGGCTGTACAGGAAAAGCAGGCATGGCAACCTGTCCCAACATTTACCCATGTTGCATTTGACATCCGCCCCATTTCATGGTATAATAAAGCTACCGCAAAACAGGAGGCGATTATGGACACAACCACTACGACAAGGATTAAATTGCTGAAATTATGGAAACTTCTTTGCTCCGAAACAGATTCCGAACACCCCATGTCCACCACGGACATTATTCATCGTTTGTCAGAGAACGGCGTTCCCATCACGCGCAAAACGCTTTACCGTGATATTGCCACGCTGAATGAGAACGGCTTTGAGGTGCTTTGCGACAAATCGCAGGCAAATCTGTATTATGTGGCAAGTCGAACCTTCGGACTGTCGGAGTTACATATTCTCATGGATGCGCTGCAGGCTGCCGCATTCATTCCCGAACGAAAAACGGCGGCTTTGGTCTCCAAGGTCGCGGGATTATCAGGGAATCGCTCGGCAGAATTGCTGAAACGGAATGTCGTCCGCTTCAATGTTCTGAAAACAACAAACGAGGCGATTCTCTACTCGGTCAATGAAATTATAACCGCAATTGAAGCACATAAAAAAGTGGTATTCCGCTATTTTGACTACGGAATCGAACATGAGCGGGTCTACCGTCGGGACGGACACCACTACATTGTCAGTCCGTTTGCAACTGTTTTTTCGGATGACCAATATTATCTGCTCTGCTACGACAACCGGTTTCACAAAATGTTACACTACCGCATCGACCGAATGGACGGCGTTTCCGTTTCGGAAAAAGATGCCGAAGATCCACCCGAGGATTTTTTATTCAGCGTCTCCAAGCATCGGCAATCCCTATTCCGAATGTTTTCGGGGGACACCCGCCTTGTCACATTTTCAGCCGACCGTATGCTTTCAGATGTCATTTTCGATCGGTTCGGGGCTGAAGTCACATTAAAAGAACAGGATGATAAAACGGTTCTCTTTTCTGCCGAAGTTCAGGTCAGCCCCACCTTTTTCGGTTGGTGTGCCATGCTGGGCGGAAAATTGAAAATTCTCTCCCCCACCGAGGTTGCCGACAGGTATCAGGCACATTTGAACGCCATTCTCGCATGCTATACAGACGAAAACAGGAAAGGAAATGAAAAACTATGACGGAAGCAATTGAAAAGCTGAAAAATTCTCTGACCTATCAAATGTCCCTCGGCGGGCGTGAACTGTTCCATTCCAATGTCTGGTGCTGGCTTATGAAGCAGGATTCTGCCTTTATTCGGGTATTCTTCCCCTCCTTTGACCCCGAAAAAGACAAGGTGGAATCCATTCAGCGGGAATGGTTGAACATGGATTTGGTCATCAAACTTGCCAATCAAAAAATTTATATAATTGAAAACAAACTCAAATCTCTTCCGTATCCGGAGCAACTGCAAAAATACACCGAGAATGTGGAAGCAAAGGGCCACCGAATCCTCGGAAAGGTATATACCGGTGTGTGCGATACGCTCACGAAAGAGGAACGAAAGGGCTGGGATTTTATCAGCTATTCGGATATTGCGGAAGGAATTGAGAAGCAACTGGAATACAGCCCCCTTTCCAACGAGCAAAAAGCGCAGATACGGGAGTATTGCAGCAACATTCATTGCATGATTGCAATTGTCAACCATGAATTGAAAAGCAGTGAAAATCGACTGATCAATTCCTCCGGTAAAGAGTTGAATGATGTCTCTGTCAGACTGCAAGACCTTTGCATCAAACTCAAGGGCGCAGATTTCGTTGACCATCTCCGAAAAGCATTCGTGCACGAGTCTTCCTTGAAGATCACCCTCGGTTTCAACCGCAAAAAATCAACAATTGATATCTATTATGAAAATGAATCCGAAAAAGACCCGTCCCCGATTCTCGGCATCCAGATTGAGGGCACACAATATCGCCGTTTCGCATTGCAAAAAAGCGGAGATGCAAATGCGGATTCCCTGTTTGTAAAATATGCGGAAAAAGGCTTGTTCGACAGCAATTATAACAAAGCGCAAAGCTCTGTTTTCGGTCATCCGACAACCATGAAGCCGAGAGATCATAAAAAATACGATTCCTACAAAAAAGACGGAGAATCCTGTTTTGTCTATCAGTACTATGACATCACCAATGAAACCAATTCATACACCGATTTGGCAAAGCAAATTCGGGACGATTTAGCAAGAATCCGCCGCATAAGGGAGGCAGCACAATGAATGAACCTTTCGGAAATATCATCGGCTATGATGACATCAAGCAAGAGTTGTCTACCATTATCGGTTGGTATACCGACCCCAATATAGCCCCCTTTGTCCGCCTTCCGCGCGGAATTCTGCTTGTAGGTTCTCCGGGGCAAGGAAAAACATTATTCATGCGCGCTATCAAGGAAGCCGCCCTCATGCCGACCTATCCGTTTGTCAGCGACGGAAAACAGGAAATCGCATCGGAATTGATAAACGTATTTGAAAAGGCTTCCAAAGAACCACACGGAGCAATCATTCTGATTGATGAGTTGGACACACTGTTAGCAAAGAACAGCCGTGCCTCGCGTTGCATGGAAGAGTTGATGGACGGGTTGACACCGCAGAATCGAGTGCTGTTTATTGCATCAGCAAATGACCCCTTTGAAGATCGTGACCCGTTATCCAGACCTGGGCGATTTGACCGAACCATAGGGCTTTTCTATCCAAACGAACAAGAACGCCATGACATTCTGACATTTTACCTTGCGCAACACGGGAAAACCATTGCCGAGGATGAACTTGACTATTTCGTCGAGCAAACCGATGGATGCAGCAACGCCTGCCTTTCCGCAATTGTAACAGACGCCTGTCTGCGAAACCACGAAAAAAGCATCAGCGGCGAAATGCTTGAAGCCTCTCATACCCTGCTCCGCTTTTATGAACTTCCGTATCACGGACCGATTGAGCATCCCTCCCTTGTTTCGTGCGTACATGAAATCGGGCACGCGATTCTGATTGACCGCTATCGAAAGCATTACACCCTCCGGCATATCTCTATGAGAGCAAAATACTCTCATAGAGGAGCCTGCTACAGCACGGTAAAAAGCGCCGATCAAACGCAGGAAACCGTTATAGAGAGCATTGAAATTGACATGGCTGGATTTTTGGCAAATAAAATACTGTTGGGCATCAAGGATGACGGCTCAGCGAGCGACCTGACCGGCGCACGCTTTGAAGCCAGACGCCTGATCAATTCATATGGCTACTTCGGTACAGATAAGATACTGCGGGAATATGATACAGACAGTCGAAACGAAAGCTGGTTCACCTGTTTGCGCAATGAGCGATTGGCAACCAAACTCATCCGTCAATGCGAACGCCGCGCAAGCCGAATCATTCGGAAGAATCGGGATGTGATTCTGCGCCTTGCAAAAGAGCTTCAACAGAACGGCTTCTTAAGCGGGAAACGCGTGCATGAAGTCCTTGCAGAAACGTCTGCCACGCAAAAGCAGCACGCATAAAAGCGATGTAAATCGGATTTCTGTCAGGCAGAAAATGATATTCACATCATAAAAGGAGAATAGAAAATGAGCAAATGGAGAATTCGTTATTATCTGACCGAGGGCGCATACCGTTGCGGATGCCCTTCCTTTACCGAGACAATTACCGGCAACAGGACCTCCGTAATCAGTTGGGCACAAAACAAGCTGCAACACTCTCAGTTCAAATTTTATGATCTGACTGAATTATAATGCCGAAAGATACATAAAAATTCGATGCCACCAGAACAATATGCCCTGCTTGACTGTTCTACGCATATCGAGAGTGTAAACAGGAGGCTCAATATATTGGTGTAGCCGCTTTTGCAACATCCAAAAATATAATACAAAAGAGCACCGCTTCGGAGAAAAAATTTTCTCGAAGCGGTGCTCTTTCTTTTTTATTATCTCAAATCGTATGAAAGGGGCAAAATTATACCGCAATATATGCGACACCATTCCGACCCCGTAAATTTCGTAAAAACCGTTTTTACGACACCGTAAGCACGACATCGTAACAGAGAAAAGCAAACTGCCCGTAACCGCCTGTAACCGTCTCAGGTTGCCTTTCCGACCGGCTTTGCCGGGCGGTGTGACCCCGCCGCGGAGCGTCTCCGCCCCCGCGGCTTTCTCCTGCTTCAGCACACTATTATTTCTATCGGTTCACCCAAAACAAAAACGCTGCACTTTCCGTACAGCATTTTTGCGCTTCAATTGAGACGTTTTATTGTCTCCCCAAAAGTCTCAGCAACGGAATCGGGTCGTTCGCGGTAATGAGGGTACATTCGGGGTGAGACAGGCAAAACCGGACATCTTCCTCGGTGTCGGCACAGTACAGGTGAACGGGCATTCCCTTTCCAAAAAAGATTGGTGCAACTTCGGAGCGCGCAATTGCCATACTCAAACCGATTTCATCGTAATACCGGTAGCCCTCCTCATAGTCAAACCGTTTCATCTGAAAATCGGGATAGCCCATCGTGCGGGCATTGTACTGCACTTTCAGATATTTGATGGTCGGGGCATCAAATGCGTAGAAGCAGGCTCGGTCGAACAGATGATACTGTTTAAGCATCGCAACCGCAAGGTCAACCGTTTCTTCGGTGTATTCCTTGATTTCTACGCCGAGAGCCATATCCGGACGCTTGCGGTGAACCAGTTCGCAAAGTTCCTGCAGGGTGGGAACCCGAATCCCCTGCCCGATATATTTCTCTCCAAACTTTCCGTAAAAACCGGCATCAAGCGTCTTGATTTCTTCCAGCGTCATGTCCCGCAGGTGCTTCTGTACGCCACAGGTACGATAGGCAACGCCGTCATGCATCAGCACCGGAACTTTATCCTTGGATAGCCAAATGTCAAATTCAAAGCCGTCAACGCCCAAATCAATGGCGGCTTCATAAGAAATCAGCGTGTTTTCGGGATACACTGCACAGTATCCTCTGTGTCCTTCGACAAATACGTTTTTCATACAATTTTGCTCCTTTGAATACAATCCCTCATAAAAGCAGGCAGTCTTTTGACCGCCTGCTTTTTACGGAAGCCCTACGGTGAAGGCAACCGAACTTTCGGATTTCTCACCGTAGGACGGTTTTCCTCAGCCGATTATCGCGCTTTCCCGTCGGTCCACGGAATCGTATCGCCGTAGCCGATAGAGCCGGACGGAGGATTCTGAGAGCCTGCGGCTGCATCGCTCGGCTTCTCGATGCTTGCGTTCCACTTGATTGCACTTTCCGGAGTGTAAGGCAGCATGAACGTGTAGCAATAGGTGTCTGCCAGATACAGCTCGTCATGGTGCTCTTTGATGTACTGACACCAGTCGTACTTACTGTTCGCCATATCCCGGTTGTAATCTTTTTCGGAATTCGGATAGAGAATGTACTTTGCCTTGACCGCTTCATAAAGCGGCTTGTACCCTCTGTCTGCGCCGTGGTGTCCCATCTGGCAAAACTCACTTTCGAGAACGGAAGCCGGAAGTTCGGCGAGAAGTGCGGGAAGTTCCACATTGGAGGCATCCGCAGTCATGAAAAAACGATTTCCACCCAACGTCACCTTGACAATCGTGCAAAGGTCGTTGAAGTTCTTCAGGGCTGTTCCGAAAAGGTCCTCATGCGTAAAGAGAACGTCCAACTGTGCGCCGCCGAAGGTCAGCTTTTGACCGGTGTGGAGTTTCATGAGCGCGGGCTTATTGCCGTTCACGTCCGTCATATAATTGAGGACTCTGCTTTGCAGCTTCTCACGGCTGAGGACATCCGTTGTGTGAGTGGTATCCATCATCTGCGCCTCGTCAACGTCGTTGCAAAGAACTGCATTCACCTTTACCTTGTCTCCGAACTCGGGGGCAAACTGATAGATACACCCGGTATGATCCCCGTGACCGTGCGTCAGGAACCATGCGGAAATCACGATAGGCGCATCCTTTCCGTTCGCGTCCTCGTTCAATGCCGCAAGGGTAGAATAAAGCAGGGACGCTTCATCCGCCCAACCGCCGTCTATCACCAGAAACGTACCGTCCTGCAACGTAAAGATTGTGCAGGCACCGCCGCCGGAGGCTTGCAGATACTTCATGTTCATTTGCGTCACGGAAGGCGTAACCGTTCCGGTCACTTCGGTTTGCAGCAAGGACGCAACGACGTCCTTAGCGCCCCAAACCACGCGCATTTCTTTCTTGCTGTCAACATAGTAGAAATGAACCTGTCTGTCCCCGTTTGCATAGGTCGCATAACGGTTGTTTCCGAGGGTATTCTCAATCAGAGCCGTAAATCCGGCATTCGTGACGGTAGCGGTATACGCATCGAAATCCGCGCTTGTCACGCCGCTGTATACCACGGTAAAAGCGCCGTCCGAGCTGTCATATACGCCTTTGATTTTTCCGGACCATTTGGGAAAGCCGTCAAGATAAGTATCAAAATCTTTCACTTGGCTCTCGCCAATCCGAAAATTAAAGACTTTCTTTCCGTCCGCATTTTCTTTCACCAATTCGTTGGCGGTCTTGTTGAAGAATTGAATTGCCGCCCGCGTGGTCTGCGAAGTCCACCCCGCAATAATAATCTTCTTCTCGGTAACGGTAAACCCATACTGATTGAACCCCAACGTGGAGAGGAATGCATCGGATTCCTTTCTGCCGGTATTCCCGACTATGACTTCGTACTGCTCCGCATTTTCAGTGCCCGCAACAGCATCCTCATAAGGAACCATATCCGCACCGGACACCTTTTTCAGATAGTTTCTGACAACCGCTACGGACGTCTTGTCAAATTCGCCGAGATTCCGCGGTCCAATCACCGAGTAGTTTTCAACCGGAACGGTCAGTCTTGCCCCGGCGGAATCAGAAGCGGACGTATTGGAGCCGGTGTTGGAGTCTGAATCAAGCGGCTTCTCATTTTCAAGCTGATTGCATGAACCTAAAAATACCATCATAACTGTTAACAGAATACCCATCGAAAGCAATGCAATTTTTTTCATAATTGATTCTCCCGATCCCTTCATTACTTTTTAGTCGACTTTTTCTTTTTTATAGCCGTCAATATAGTCCTGCAGCCTTGTTTGCGCTTTTGTGCTGATAGACTCCCATCTGCTATCCAGACCCGTGCCCTCTACAATGCTCTTCTCCATATAGGAAAGGAGATGACCGGTATAGTTATCGGTCAGATAAGCGAAATCCAGATAAGCGTTTTCTATGACGAAGTCAATCATTTCCGAATCTTCCAAGTCATCGGCATACTGAAGCTTCAGCACCTGTTGGTAGTAGACATCCTTCACCATTGTATAGGAGTAATAATTCAGAGCCTCCAGAATAAAGGACGCGAAATCCTTTTGATCCTCAGTTCTTCCCCGCTCGATGGAAAAGTAAGAGGTACCAAAGGTTGTAGAAACCAAAGGATCGCCGCTGTTCAAGGTAGGCGCGGGCAAAATACCGAAATCAAGCGAATCATGTTTGGTTGCAAGCAGTTCGGCGGTTTTAATACCGTAGCAGTAGAAAAGCGCACGGTTTTCCGCAAACATCTGCGCCGTTTCGATCGGATTCTCGTTTACGCCGAGATTATGCCCTACCTCCTTATCGTAAGAGCAGTAGAAAACGTCTCCCACACCGTCAAACACCCATGCGCGCAGCGTATCCGCAACCGTCTGATTTTTAGCGGTATTGAAGGTAAACTGAACGTTTCCGTCTTCATCGTAGGTACTGAGCTGTGCGCCGAGGCTGTAAATCATGTTTCTCATACCCATGTAGTGCAGAATCGTTCCGTAAACCGGGGTTGCCTGATCCAGATCTGCAGCCTTGATACTCAGGGTCCTCATCTCCGCAATGGTCCATTCACCGGAACGAACCTTCTCGTAGAGATCACCAACCTCCAGTGCGTCAGCCATCGTTTTGTTGAAGTAAACAACCTCCATTCCCTGAACGATATCCAAGGTCAGCCAACCCACCGCAGAGGTCAGTTTGCCGCCAATGGTAAAGCAATCGTTCCATGCGCTCCACCACCAAGGAGACTCAAAATCCAGATTGGGCAACTCCAAAAGGTCTGTAAAATACCCTTTGGTTTCACATCCCCAGTAATAATCGGGGGCAACCACATCGTAGTCTAAGCAACCGCTCAAAGAGGAGGTTTCCAGTCTTTGATTGAATTCCACCCCTTTGTGTTTACTGTCACCGTCCGGGCAGGTAATCATCTTGATGTTGATATCATGGTTTTGTTCAACCAATTTGTTTCTGCTGTAAACAGCGCTATCCAGTTTGCTTGCAACTTTATCTTTGTCTATGTCAAACTGACTGACGCGGGCTTCCCGACAAAGCATAGTGAAAGTTTTCCCGTCAAATGTTCTGTCCGGAATCGGGTTATTGTCACTCTCGGCAGTCGTTGCCGATGCTTCGGTTTTGCTCGGCTCCGGATTCGGATTCGGCTCTTTCTTGCAGGACGCAAGCGCAAGTACCGAAAAAAGCATGAGACCTGCCATAACGAGACTAATCAACTTTTTCATTCAAAATCTCCTCAACAATGGGTATCTGCGGAACCTTTTTCGATTAAACCGTTGGAATATTCCAACTAACGGTATCTCCATAGCCGTTGTTCAATTCGCTAAACGTCAGAACGTCCGTGCCGGATATCGGAAGCAGTTCGCAAAACGCTTTTTGATATGTTTTTTTCATGGTAATACTTCTCCTTAATTGGATTGAGTGGAAGTCGGAGTGTAATCAAACACAACGGTGGAACCGGGTGTTTTCACATCGTTCGTAACCGTATAAGGCGTCACGGTAAAGCGAACGGTACCAACAGAGGCGGGAATGTCGGTAATTGCAAGCGCCATGATATAGTAGCCGGAGGTAACGTTATACTTGGCTTGGGTTTCGTCAACGGATGCAGTGAGCGAGGTATAAACGTGCTCGCAGTCCACATTGAATTCCTTGGAGCCGCCCTCATAGGTTGCAACGATGTCATAGCCGATTTTGCCGTATTCCAGAGAGTCAATCAAAGAAACGAAGCGAACGTTATAAGCACCGTCTTTCTCGTCGGTAACCTGACAGCCGAGCGTTGTAGCGCCGGTGGGCTTATTGTAATCAAAGTAGAGGGAAACGATATCGCCAATACCTGCGGCTACGAACAAGTCTTTCATTCCTTCAACATTGGCTATTTTGCCCATCACTTCCTTAACAAGTTGTTCTTTTTGAGAGGAAGCAGACTTCAACTTGGTAGCGCCGGTTGCTGTTTTGGTATCAAACGGAACATAGTTGTTCGTGCATTTGGTTTGTGCCATTCTGTTGTATGTCTCAAGTACCATATCCACAGCCACCAGAGAAATGCAGTTTTGCATGTAGGAGGTTGCACCGTGACTGCCATACCACCCCACCAAAGGAGACTTTCTGACTGTCTTGTTATCTGTTATCAGCGTTCCCTCTTTGAGCGAGCCATCATAAATGCACCCGATGACATTCCCGTTAAAGACATAACCGGCAAATGCAGCCATACGGTCTCCAACATAGTGGTCACGGGAAATCGCGCCGTAGTTCGCGCAATTCTTTACGGTTACAACAGCCCCTGCCTCTTTGCCAATGCCGTGGCAAGGCGTCATACCGAGGAAACCGCCGATATTCTGATTCCCCTGCGTTACATGGAGTTTTCCGTTAAATACGCACGCTTCAATCGTAAGCATTGCGTAAACACACGCGTTTGTCGAGTTATCGCGCGTTCCGGAGCAACCAGTTGCTCCGACGATTCCGCCTGCGGAGCCGGAACCTGCAATGTTATAATCGTCGTTGGGGACAATCGATTTATCATCTTTTCCTTTGGTCGCAATCGCAGTTTCCTTTACGGAGCCGCTGAACGTGCATCCCTTAACGGTGGTGGCAGAGGCGGTTGCCGTTCCGTCATGGTCAACCTTGCCAATGATGCCGCCGACAAAGGACATCCCGTTGTGGTCACCGGTGGTATCGAAGTTTGCTTCAACAGTCGAAACGACGTTTTCAACCGTGCAACTTCCCTGCGTTGCACCGATAACGGTCCCCATACATCCGCAAACGGTGTTCGCTTTCATCGAACCTGCAACTTTCAGATTCCGGACGGTTGCGGTTTTCACAACGCCGAACAGACCGACATATGCACAGTCCGCAACGGTGGCTTTCGTATTCGCGTTGGTATAGGTAACGTCCAAGGTTACGGTTTTTCCGTTGCCGTCGAAAGAACCGGTAAAGGGCGCCGCATAAGTGCCAACCGGCACGTATGCCTCGGAAGTAATCGTAATGTCATTCTTCAACAAATAGGTTCCGTCAAGGGGAAAATTCTCATCGTTGCCGATATTGAGAAAGTCTTCCGCAGTTGCAATTTCGATTTGTGCCGATGCCGCATCTCCTGCCTCCGCTTCATCTGCAACAATCGGGAGCGCAAACGAAATGCCGGTAAAGATACAACAGGCTGCCAAAAACAGTGCGAATGCTTTTTTCATAAAAGTTCTCCTTTAGATTTGTTTTTTGTGAATATGACAAGCGATCGGCAATTTCGCCGCACATTCTATATTTATATTATACAATTTCAGTCAGGCTTTGTAAATATAAAAATCTTTCAAATCAGACCGTTTTATGTAAATATCATTCATAACGCTTTTCAATTTGTTATTGGTTTGCTTGTTTTCACGGTCCGAGAAGCAAAAAAAGAGAGGGGTGACTGTACAGAATTCACAGTCACCCTTAAAAAAAGGATTTCGTCTATCGGTATTTTTTACGGTACATGGCGGGAGACAGCCCCTTTGCGGCAGTAAAACTTTTGTAAAAATGAGAATAATCGTAATAGCCCAATTGCTTTCCGATTTCGGCAATTTCAATGTCGGTATTGCGCAGGATGGTAGACGCCATCTGAATTTTAACCTTTCCGATATATTCTTTCGGAGATTCTCCGGTATTTTCCTTGAAAAGCCGGAACAAAGAGGCGGTGCTGATATAGTTGTTCTCACATATTTTCTCTACGGTAATCCCGTCCGTAATATGCTTGCGAATGTAATCCTTGATAATCCGCAAACGGTTCGGTCCTGTCAGACGGGCATTCATGCTGTTATAGACTTTGTACAGCAACCCGGTCAGTTCAGCCGCGAATCGGTCCCCCATTTCCTCCACTTCTTCCGTGCTCTTGCCTTTGAGCATTCGATGAATCCTTAAAATATCCTCTTCCACGTTGACTTTCCGAATCAGCAACGGCTCAAAGCGGAACGCCTGACAGAGGGAATCTATCAGCCTCCCGTAAACGTTAATCCATATTTTTTCAAACGGCTCCTTTTCATCGGCATAGTAAGAATGCTGGTGGACGGTGTTCAGCAAATAAAAATCGCCTGCGCCAACCAAATAATCTTTCCCGTCATACCGGATATGTCCCTTTCCGGAAACGACATACTCCATAACATAAAAATGTTGCTTGAACGTATCCTGACGGCTGATGCGATAAGATGCGCGGGGCGTAGTACGCCCTGCCATAGAGATAAACAGCAAAGGATCCTCCGGAATCGAGTAATAACTGTTGAATACCAACTGATCCCCTTTATGAACGTATTTGAATTCCATCTCATTCCCCATCCTGAAAGCGCGTCCTGCGTTTCTTTGCCGTATGGCAGAGCAAGCAATCCGCAAAAATATGTTTCCCGAATTTATTATACCATTTTTTCTCCCGCTTTTCAAGCCTTAATATTTTCAAGCCGTAAGATTCTCTGTTTGCTCCCACAAACAAAACAATACGGACAATTTGACTCGTCCCCGAGGTATCACAACCATCAGGCTCCGTCCTCCTGCCCGCACCAAAGCCCCCGGAAACGGATGTTTCCGGGGGCTTTTGCCATGTTCAAAATTTCTTATGAAGTTGCATCAGTTATACGCCGCAATCTCAACATTGCCCGTGCCTGCGGCGGTGACAATCACAAGGATATAATAGGTTTGGTCATGTTCCAGTTCATAGTCCATTCCGCTGATGGTTACTTCTTTGAATTTACCGCCTACTTTGCCGAACACTTTGACTTCGACCTCTGCGGTTGCGCCTTCGATAAGTTCCACCCTGATAGAGGAAGCATCTTCTTTGATGTGGGTGTACTTCACAAGCGCAAACGCGTTTTGGTTTAGTTGATTTCCGTCAAACAGTTTTGCGCCCGTTTCGACAACGGTTGTTGTTTCCGTCACCTTCAGCGTAACGTTGACCTCTTTTTGCTCGCAAATCCAGTAGCCGTTTTCATCGGTGTAACCGGCAACGTTTTTGATAAGGTAAAACTCCATATCCGCGGGACCGCCCTCATTCACGATAAATTGGCAACCGGAATAGTCATATCCGTAAATTCCGTCATCCCACATAGTGCGCGTGCCTTTCGCAATCAGGATAGAAGTGCCGCTGATATACACCTCGAATTTCAGTTGCTTAAAACTGTTTTCGGCATCAATCAGAAAATCGGTCATTTCGCCTTGTCCGCCGCGGATGATAAACGTATCATCGGCAAACGTGATATTGTCGATATCATTGATTCCACCCCAGTCATAGTCGTTGTTCGGGTCCAGAGTACCGTTGATTACAGACTCTCTGATTGTGCAATCGAGCGTTGCGTCAAGGTCGCCGGTATCGGTGCATTCAAAGCAATAGTTGCCTGCGTCTGCGCCGGTAAGTGTTACACGCTCGATATTGCTTGCTTTCGTTGCGTTCTCGGTATAAAGCGCGTAGGATTTCTTGTTTGCCCAAACGTTGTCATGGAGAATCTCGATAGACACATCCTCAAGCACACCGTCTTTGGAAACGACGCCGTCATCTTTCGTCAGTTCGAAAACGGTTTTCCAAACGCCGCTCTTACATTCCGTATGGTATTTGGTATGCCCGATATTGATTCTTGCCTTGCCGATTACGACGGATAGTTTGGCGGTATCGAAAATGTAGTTGTCCTTGTCTTTTCCGCTAAACTCCACTTCGCTGACAGTGCTACCAACCGCAAAACCGTTCATCCGGACAACGAGTTTGATATCGTCCCCCGCCACTTTTTCGGTGATTTTGCCTGTCAAATCAAATTGCGTCGTTGCGCCGTCATACATCACCTCCAAAGCCTTTTCCATGCTCGCAAGACGGACTTTTGCAATGGTAAAGTCGAATTCTTTTTCAACGGATTTCCATTCGCTTGTACCTTTAACCGATACTTTTACAACGTACTCACCCACGGCGGACGGTGCTTCTTCCGTAAACACGGTAGCGCCTTTCGCCTTGTATCGGAACGTGACTTCTCCGTCGCCGCTATAAACGAACAAATCTTTTGTCAATGCAATCGCCCGTCCGTCATAGCGTTTGCCGAGCGTAACGCCGTCCTTGACTGTCAGGCTGTTTTCTTTTGCTTCAAGTACGGCGATTTCCTGTTTGTCAACATAGGAACAAACGCTGCACGTGCGTTGTTTTTCTCCCTTTTCGGTATATGTCGGGGCTTTGGTTTCCGTCCAGTTGCCGAACGTATGCGCCGCACTGTCTTTCTTTTCGGTTGTATGTGCGCAGGTTGCCGCGTGCCAGTGGTTGGTGGCATCCTTGCTCCACTCGTTGGCATAAGTGTGGCTGTGCGTGAGTGCGGGAATGGCTTCTGTCCTGGTCTGACCGCAGACCGTGCAGGTAAAGGTTTTCACGCCGTCCGCTTCCTCGGTGGCGGCTTTCGTCACCTCACCGCTGTTCCATGTGTGGGCGGCTTTGTCCTTGACCTCGGAGGTATGCGCGCAGGTTGCCGCGTGCCAATGGTTGTCGGCATCCTTGCTCCATGTGTCGGCGAATTTGTGCGTGTGCGGGAGCTTATCGATTTTCTCCGTCTTGGTCTGACCGCAAACCGTGCAGGCAAAGGTTTTCACGCCCTCCGCTTCCTCGGTGGCGGCTTTCGTCACCTTGCCGCTGTTCCATGTGTGCGCGGCTTTGCCTTTGACCTCGGTTGTATGCTCGCAGGTGGCGGCGTACCAGTGGTTGTCGGCATCCTTGCTCCAATCGGTTGCAAAGGTGTGCTCGTGCGCAGGCGCGGAGGTAGAGGGGGCATCGGTCGTGGTCTTGCTGTCGTTGCCTTTTTTGCCGCAGGCGGCGAACGCGGGGAGCGTAAGCGCCAACAATCCGGCTGTCAGAAGAGGAAGAATGGATTTTCGTTTCATGATTCGTTCTCCTTGCTTTTTCATTTTTTTATTTTCAATCGCCTGTGCGAATTGAATTTCAGGTTTTACTTGCCGAAAACGCCTTTGATTGCGACGATTAGTTCCGCAAAGGTTTTCTTTTTGATGACGAACCAGACGAGCGAGAAGCCGCCCAGTCCCGCCACGGCAACCGAACCGATCGCAATGCCGGCAATCGCGCCGCCCGAAAGACCTTTCTTGGCGGGTTGCGGCGTTTCCTCGGAGGAATTCCCGCCACTCGGTTGGTCATCCACGCCGCTCGGCTTACCGTCCCCACCGTTCGGCTTATCGTCACCGCCGTTCGGCTTGTCATCTCCGCCGCTCGGCGGGTTTTCACCGCTGTCTGCGGGGAGCTTGGCAATGGTCAGGTCGGCAATCTCGTTGCCGTCCTTGTCAAAGTGTTTACCGCAGAACTCGCAGTCTTTGTGCGCCTTTGTTCCCGTGGCTTCTTTGGTTGCGGGGACTTCGGCTATCCATTCTCCGAACTTATGTGCTTTCGGGATAATGCCCCAAGTGTCAATATCCGCAGTGATGGCTATCGTTCCTGCTTCGTCCTCGAACTTTTCGGAACAACCGTCACAGGTGTAGTAAGCCTTTTTACCGTCTGCCTGACAGGTTGCCGCCTTGCCGGAAACAAGCGTCAGATGATGCGTATGTCCGAGCGCAGGGGTGATGATATAGTCGCAGACAGTGCATTTTACTGCATTTTCTTCGGTTGCTTCGCTTCTGTCGGGGGTGTGAGCGGCAAAGTCGACTTTTCCGTTATCTTTGCAACCTTCGCGTTTGCACTTGTGATAGTGTCCGTCCGCTGCCTTAGTCCAAACCGTTTCAAGGTCGTGACTGTCGTTCTTTGCCAGCGACAAATCGGTTATTTCGTTGTTAGCGTTGTCAAAATGCTTTCCGCAAAGCAAACAATCTTTGTGCGCTTTCGTTCCCTCGCTTGCGCAAGTTGCAGGAACTTCATCAATCATTGAGCCGTAATTGTGTGCAGACGAATCGATTGCAATGACAAGTTGCTCCGCGGTTTTTTCGTTTTTGCTTTCGTCAAACAATTTGTGACAAACACCGCATTCGTAATATGCTTCCGTACCCGTTGCCGAACAAGTTGCAGGAACTTCGGGAGTCAAATTGCCGTATTCGTGTCCTTTTTTGATGACAACTTGTTCTTCGGTCAACGTGTTTATCGCTTTTGCGTCAGAGAACATTCCGCCGCAAGAGTCGCACTTGAAGTATTCGAAATTTCCGTCCGTTTCACAAGTCCTTGCAACCGCTTCGACGAGATGCGTCGAGTGGATATGGTCGATAATGTTAATGGGATCTGTCGGAATACTTTGCTTTCCGCCATTTAAATATCCTATGACTTTCAAATCCGTGCTCGTTTCGTTTGCGCCGATGGTTAACAAGCCGCTATTTCTGTCAATCTTTGTATTCTCATCGGTTGGATATCCTATAAGTTCCCAAATGACAGTTTTGTCAAAATCACCGATACCTTCTATATGTGCGGTAAACTGTCTTTGCCCGCCTCTTGGAATATCTGTCTTTTGGGGCGAAATCGTAAAACTGTCAATCATATATCCTTTGACAATCTTCAAAAAACAATAACCAGACCCCCTTCCCGAATCTTGTTCGTTACCGTATGCGTTTTTATTGCTCGCCCCGATATAGAAAGTTTTTTGTCGGATAGAACCGTTTTCTTGTCCTTCGTATTCCAAAACGCAATCACTATATATCTTTCCGTCTTTTGTCAAAAACAGACCGTTGCCAAGGTCATATTCGCCTTTGCCGTTTGGCGTTGCTTTTTCCGGTGTAGTTTCGTCATACGCAAAAAATGTAAGCGGGTTTTCCGGTGTGTCAGTTCCGCTTGCTTGTAGCCAAAACTCATAAGGCTCGCCGACCATCGCTCTTTTGCCATTTGGATTATCTTCGGAATATCCCAAAGGTTGCTTTGGGGTTATAATTTCAGGCGGTACAACTCCGCTTGCAACGGTTATCGTGCATTCTTTTTTTACTACACCCAAACCATTATCAACACACAACGTGAATTCGTATGGTGTAGTAGTTTTCATATCAGAAGTTGGCATAAATTGAACGTAGGCAGAATTTCCGCTTCTATATGCGGTCATACCTTGCGGATAATCGACGCCTTCCGTTCCTTCAAGCGTTACGGTAAAATATTGATTATATCCTCCGACTTCAACCATTGCACTATACAATGAACCTACATAAGCGGTTGTAGGAACTTCGCCTGTAAGTGTAGGCTTTTGATCTGCACTAAAAACGTTCAACCAACCACGAATGTTTGTTGAACCGTATTCGTTATCACAATAAATCTGAACATCACGAGAAACACCTGCCTCGCTTTCTGCGGGTGTTCCAGTAATTTCTTTTGTTTTGGCATTAAAAACCAAGCCTTTTGGCAAGCAACCACGTGTTCCTTCGGCATAAGGCTTAATATTAACAATGTCATTTTCATTTGCCGTAACGATTTTGGCATAGTATTCATCTCCGACTATACCGACAGGCAGGTTTACCATATCCTCGTCAACTTCGGTAACGTTACCTTTTTTATCCACAACCGATACGATTTGCGGCATATTTTTGCTTTCTTCCGCGTGAGCAACAAACGTTGTCGCGCCAAGACTTACGCCCAAAACGAGCGTAAGGCACATAACGAATGCCAAAACCGACGTGGCAATTATAGATTTACGTTTCGTCATAATAAAATTCTCCTTATTTGTTAAAGTGCGTCGATTGCGTCGGCAAGATAGTCGGACGGGACGGATTCATAAAAGAATGCGTCGATACTGCCGTCTTCTTTGGCGCATTTGACTTTGTATGCGCTGCTTTCATCCGACACGTTGTCGCAAAGCAGGGCGATTTTGATTTCGGGGTTTTGCCTCTTGGCTTCTTTCACGGTGTCCATACGCATATCAAACGTGCCGTCGCCCGACCTTGTAACGTCCATCACAAGAGAAGTTGCCGCAAGCGCGTTTGTCAGCGTAAGAATACGCTCCGTTTCCTGCGAAGAAGATTTCTCCACAAAGAACCCCGTGCGCTTCAGTGCATCCGCCACCGCCTCCAGAACCAACTGATTCCGTATTGCCAATACTGCCCGTTTCATTTTTTCCCCCTTTCTCTTTTCTTCATTTATAGTTTACCATACCGCGCCCGCCTTGGGGAGTGCCATTCGGCACCCCCTCCCGCCGAAATTGCGCTTTTTCGGAATTCTTTACACACTTAACAGACAATTCAAAAAAGGGCAACCGCTCGCCTGCGGTTGCCCTTTGCTCTCATTTTGTTTACGGCTCTTCTTCGCTTTTCTCCAGAATCACCAGTCCTGATTCCCTCGCGCGGACTGCCAGTTGCGTGCGGGAGCGGAAACCCGTTTTCGCCAGCATATCGGCAACGTGATTCTTCACCACGCCTGCCGACACGCCCAGCCGCTCGGATATCTCCGCATTGCTGTAGCCGCCCGTCATCAGACGCAGAATTTCCAGTTCCTTTTCGGTAAACTCCGTGCTGAGCGCAAGCCCCATTCTGACAGGTTGGGGGCTGTCGGGATAGACAATCTCTCCCTCCATGACCCGCTCCATCAGCGACAGAATCGGCTGTTCGTTGACTTCCTTATACCAAAAGCCCTCCACGCCAATCTGCTTTGCCCGCCTGATATAGGAACACTCCGGCATACTTGTAACGATAACAATTCTTATTCTCGGAAATTTTGCCTTGATTCTTGCCGCAGCCTCCAGTCCGCTCTCGCCGTTTTCGGTTACCACGTCCATCAGAATGAGGTCCACGGGCGTGCGTGTGCAAACAATGTCCGCAACCGACGCGTTCTCAATCGCCACTTGCAGATAGAATTTGTCCGAGGTTTCCACAAAATGCGAAAAGAGCGCTTTCGGCATTTGCTGGTCCTCTACAATCATGACTGCGTATTTTCCGTTTTTCATATTGTATCTCCTTGCGGCAGTTCAATAATGAGTTCAAATTGTGGGGTACTGTGGATAAGCATTGTTCCGTTTTCACGTTCTACAAGAGAACGAAGCCCCGACAGTCCGCCGCCCTCGGTAATCTCCCCTTTCGGCTTTTCGCCGTCGTTGGTAATCGTGATTTTGTATTTGCCGTTATTGCTCCCCGCCGTGACCGTCATCGTCTTTCCGTTTGCGTGCGAAACAGTATTCGTCAGACATTCGTGCATGGCGGCAACGAGTATCTTTTCGTTTGCGGTGTCCGCTTTCGGCTGTTCTCCGCAAAATTCCACGGTTACGCCTACGAGTTTTGCCGCGTTCGTTATCACTTGCAGATTGTCTTTCTTGGTGCGCGGACGAGTGCTTTTCAGGGCGGCAATTTCCGCTTGCCAGAAGCAAATCATTT
>ERZ808252.635-NODE-635-length-32199-cov-3.925025_pt1 | contig 32199 bp, 39 predicted proteins | sample MGYA00521242_ERZ808252 | MGnify/ENA primary metagenome ERZ808252 (study PRJEB31516, sample SAMN03275581) | gut metagenome | biome: mammalia-associated habitat; material: feces | host: Papio cynocephalus | place: Kenya | collected 2012-08-07 ...
TGTCCCAGGTGGAAGCTTCCGTCCCGGTCTTTGCCGCATTGAGCAGCGCCAGCGCTGCGGCGGCGTCGCCTTCAGCGGCGCCGGTAAAGTCCGCTGTTTCCGTTGCGGCAGACCCCTCGGCAAACGCCGCAGCCGGCAGCAGCGCCAGCGTCAGGCAAAGCGCCAGCACAAGGGACAAAATCCGTTTTTTCATTGAAATTCCCCGCTTTCCGAAAATAGAGTAGAGCGCAATAGGCTTTCGTCTGTATTCTACCACAGACCGGCGGAGCTTTCAACCGTTCTGACCGATTTTGCCCTCTGCCGCCGCATCCTTTTTCTTCTTTTTCGTGGCGGGGCATAGTTCCCGGCGCAGACGCATAGATTCCAGTAAACGATGAAACGATTCTGTGAAAAGAGGCTGGGAATCATGACAAATACCGCGATCTATCAGGATATCGCCCGGCGCACCGCCGGGGACATCTACATCGGCGTGGTGGGGCCGGTGCGAACGGGGAAGTCCACCTTTATCAAAAGCTTCATGGAGCAGCTGGTACTGCCCAACATCGACAACATCTACCTGAAGGAACGGGCAAAGGATGAGCTGCCCCAGAGCGGCTCCGGCAGGACCATCATGACGGCGGAGCCAAAGTTCGTCCCGGAGGAGGCCGTCTCCATCCAGGCGGAGGACGGCGCACGCTGCAACCTGCGGCTCATCGACTGCGTGGGCTTTATGGTGGAGGGAGCCATTGGCCAGTCGGAGGGAGATCAGCCCCGCATGGTCCATACCCCCTGGTTCGAGCAGGAGATCCCGCTGGCGCAGGCGGCGGAGCTGGGCACCCGCAAGGTCATCACGGAGCACAGCACCATCGGCGTGGTGGTGACCACCGACGGCTCCTTTGGAGAGTTTTCCCGGGAGGAATATGTAAAGGCGGAGGAGCGTATCGTGCAGGAGCTGCAGGAGATCCGCAAGCCCTTCTGCATCCTGCTGAACTCCTCCCGGCCGGAAAGCGGCGAGACGCAGGCGCTTCGCCGGCAACTGGAGGAAAAATACAGCGTGACCTGTCTGGCACTGAACTGCCAGACCATGGATAAGGGCCAGATCGAAGCGGTGCTGGCTGCGGTGCTTTCCGAGTTTCCCGCCCGGGAATACCGGTTTGCCCTGCCGCCCTGGGTGACCATGCTGCCCGCCGGCGATCCCCTGAAGGAAAGCCTTTATCAGGAGATCACGGCCGCCTGCGGAAGGATCTGCCGGATGCGGGACGCCCGGGTCCAGATCGAGGGCCTCTGCGCCTGTGAAAATATCGAGAAGGCAAGCCTTTCCGGGCTGGGCATGAGCGAGGGGCTGGTCTCCGCCGCGATAACGGTGCCTCAGGCGCTCTATTATCAGATGCTCTCCCTGCAGTGCGGCATGGAGATCCGCTCCGACGCCGATCTGGTGCCGCTGCTCTGCGAGATGGCCCGGGTCAAGAAGGAATATGACCATATCTCCGCCGCACTGGAGCAGGTGCGCCGTACCGGCTATGGCATCGTCATGCCCGAAAGCGCTGAAATGCAGCTGGAGCAGCCGGAGATCGTCCGGCAGGGCGGCCGCTTCGGCGTGCGGCTTCGGGCCAGCGCCCCCAGCATCCATATGATCCAGACCCAGGTCCAGACGGAGATCAGCCCCATCGTGGGCTCGGAAAAGCAGTCGGAGGACCTTGTGCAGCAGCTGGTGGAGCAATATGCCCAGTCGCCGGAGCAGCTCTGGTCCAGCAATATTTTTGGAAAATCCCTCAGCGATCTGGTCAACGAGGGCCTGAACAACAAGCTGCACCATATGCCGGACGAATCCCGGGCCAAGCTGCAGAACACGCTGGAGCGCATCATCAACGAGGGCAGCGGCGGCCTGATCTGCATCATTCTGTAACGATGGCCGGCAGATATCAGCGGCGCGGCGGGCAAAGCAGAGCGGGCGTCCTGCTGTTTCTGGTGCTGCTGGCGGCGGCGCTCGTCCTGCGCTTCGGCCAGAGCGAGCCTTTGCGGCAGGCCAGAGAGACCCTGCAGGATGTAACGGAGCTGCAGCTGGATACCGGGCAATATATGCAGGCGCTGGAGACGATGGGACGCGGCTTCGTCCGGATCACGGAGCCGGAGGGACAGCTGGCCGCCTTCAGCCGTCAGCTGCTGGGCCTGCGGCAGCACGCCGGAGCAACGGAAAAAGCGCCCTGAACAGGGCGCTTTTTGCAGGCGTATATGGCTCAGAAGCTCAGCCGCTTCTTCCACCGGCCGGAGCGATAGCGGAGCAGCATACACAAAAACCGGGTGATATTGTCTGCGATCATGCAGAACCAAACGGCGTTCAGCCCCAGCTGGAGCACATTGACGCAGAGATAGGTCGAGGGGAGCCGAATGCCCCACATGGTGCAGAGGGCGAACAGGAAGGGGGCGCGGGTGTCGCCCACGCCGTTGAAAACGCCCTCGATGATGATCAGAATGGCGAAAAACGGCTCCGACAGCGCCACGATGCGCAGGGCGGAGGCCCCTTGGGCGATGACTGCGGCATCCTTTGTAAACAGACGCATCAAAGCGTCCGGAAACAGAAACAGGAGCAGTCCCAGCAGCGTCATAAAGCAGCAGGCGATAGCCATGATGGCAGAGGAATACTGCATGAGCTTTTTCTCGTTCTTTTCTCCGGCGGAAAAGCCTGCCAGCGTTGCGGCGGCGGCCTGCATGCCGAAGCCGGGGACATAAAAGGCCTCCTCCGCCGTGGTGGCGATGGCGTGGGCCGCCATGGAGACCGTCCCCAGCCGGGCCACCAGCGCGGTGAATACCACATGGCCGAAGCCGGTGGTCATCTGCTGGGCGCACACCGGAACGCCCACCCTGACGCACTGCCGCATGACGGAGGGACAGAGCCGCAGCCTTTGTCCCCGCAGGCCCAGCGCAGGATTTTTCCAGACGGCCAGGGTCATCAGCGTCCCGCCCAAAACGAAGGAGGCCGTGGTGGCGATGGCCGCGCCTGCCACGTCCAGGCCCGCGCCCGGCATGGTGAAGCGCAGCGCGCCCAGCGTCAGCTGCCGGGGGGGGAGCGATCAGCAGGAAGTTCAGAAAAACATTCACGATGTTCATCAGCGCGTTGATGAGCATGGGGGTTTTCGTGTCGCCCGTGGCCCGCAAAACGGCGCCAAACACGGAAATTGCGGCGCGGAACAGCATGGGCGCGCAGACGATGGCCAGATACAGCGAAGCATCCCGCAGGATCTCCGGTGCGCCGCCCAGCCAGCGGGGCAGGAAGGGGCTCAGGGGCAGCATGATCACCGTCAGCGCCCCGCCCACGATCAGCGTCAGCAAAACAGACTGCATGGCGGCCTGCCGGGCGCGTTCCTCGTCCTTTGCGCCCATGGAAATGGAGATGCAGGAAAGGACGCCCATGCCTGCCGCCGCCATGGGCGCGTGGGTAAGCCACATGGTAGTGGTGGTCAGGCCGATGGCCGCAGATGCGTGAGCGCCCATGGCCCCCACCTGGGCTGTGTCGGCATACTGCACGGCGGCATATAAGAATTCTTCGATCATCGTTGGCCAGGCCAGGCGGAAGATCCGTTCCATCATGTCCCGGTCCCGCAGCGTTGTACGAAGCTGTTCCAGCATACGATCCCTCGGTCTGTTCAGATTCTTTGTCTCTATCCTAACGGATGATACCGGAGCTTGTCAAGGGAGGGGAGCCATGAGCTTTTGCTGCAGCGTCCCGTTTCTGTTGGCGTTGGCGCTTTCCGCTGCCTTCTGCAGCAGCCGCTGGCTGGCGCTTTTGTGGCTGGCGGCAGGCGTTCATGAGATGGGCCATCTGCTGGCGGCCCGTCTGCTGGGCGTCCGGGTGAAAAGGGTCTGCTTCCGGCTCTCCGGCATGGAGCTGCAGCTGGATGGACGGCGGCTCTCCTATGGGCAGGAGGCGCTGCTGGCGCTGGCGGGGCCGGGGGCAAATCTGCTCCTTTGTCTGCTGACGGCGCTGCGGCCTTCGCTTTGGCGGATGCTGCTCTGCGGCTGCAGTCTGGCGCTGGGCGGGTTCAATCTGCTGCCGGCGCTGCCGCTGGACGGCGGACGGGCGCTGCGGGCAATGCTGCTGCGGCGCTGGCCGGAGCAGGGCGAGCGCATCGTCTGCTGCTGCGGCGCGGTCTGCGGACTGGTGCTGACGGCCGCAGGGCTATACTTTGGGAAAGCCCAGGGAAATCTCTCGCTTCTGGCCGCCGGCTGCGCGATTTTTTCCGCCCTTCCGGGAAAAAAGCTTTACACCCGCCGGAAAAACCGCTACAATAAAAAGTCGAGCGAACGATAAAAGGGAGGATTTTATGAACGATACCATCCGCGCCTGTCTGGATCATGTGCGCAAGCCTGCGCGCTATACCGGCGGCGAATATAATGCGGTCTGCAAGGACAAGGCGGAGGTGGACCTGCGGTTCGCCTTCTGCTTCCCGGATCTTTATGAGATCGGGATGTCCCATCTGGGCTCCAAGATCCTTTACGGCCTGATGAACGGCATGGAGGGCGTCTGGTGCGAGCGGGCCTATGCTCCCTATGTGGATATGGAGGAGGAGATGCGCCGCCGGGGCCAGCCCCTGTATGCTCTGGAGAGCGGCGATCCTGTTTCGGAGTTTGACATCCTGGGCTTTACGCTGCAGTATGAGATGAACTATACCGGCGTTTTGAATATGCTGGATCTGGCGGGCATCCCCAAGCGCTCTGCCGATCGGCATGAGCTCCGGCCGCTGGTGATGGCCGGCGGGCCCTGCGTTTACAATGCGGAGCCCATGGCGGATTTTTTTGACCTGATCGTTGTGGGCGAGGGGGAGGAGGTCATGCCGGAGCTTCTGCAGCTTTACCGCAGGGCAAAAAAAGAGGGCATGGACAAGCCCGCCTTCCTGCGGGCAGCAGCGCAGCTGGGCGGCGTTTATGTGCCGTCGCTCTATGAGATCACCTACGGAGAGACCGGCGCCGTTACGGCCATCCGCCCGCTGGAGGGCGCGCCCGCGGTGGTGAAAAAGCGGGTCGTTAAGGATTTTGACAAGGCCTATTATCCCGATTATTTTCTGGTGCCCAATACGGAGATCGTCTTTGACCGGGCCATGGTGGAGCTGTTCCGGGGCTGCCGCAGGGGGTGCCGCTTCTGCCAGGCGGGCTACACCTACCGTCCTATCCGGGCCAAGCAGCCGGAGACGCTGGAAAAGCAGGCCAAGGCTCTGATCGCCTCCACCGGCTGGGACGAGGTCTCGCTGACCAGCCTTTCCTCCAGCGATTATCCCCATCTGGAGACGCTGTGCGAAAGCCTGGTAGATCATTTCGAGCCGATGCATGTTTCTCTGGCGCTGCCCTCTTTGCGGGCGGATTCCTTTAACCTGGATCTGGTGCAGAACATCCAGAAGGTCCGCAAGAGCGGCCTGACCTTCGCGCCGGAGGCCGGCACCCAGCGCCTGCGGGATGTGATCAACAAAAACCTCCGGGAGGAGGACCTGCTGGAGGCCTGCAAGGTGGCCTTTCAGGCGGGCTACAACGGCGTCAAGCTCTATTTCATGATGGGCCTGCCCACGGAGACCGATGAGGATCTGCTGGGCATTTCCCAGATCGTCCGTCATGTGATCGCCACCTTCCGGGAATACGGGAAAAACAAGGCCCGGGGCGTTCGGATCAATGTGGGCATCTCCATCTTCGTCCCCAAGGCCCAGACGCCCTTCCAGTGGCTGGGACAGATCACCGGGGAGGAAGCCCGGCGGAAAAAGCAGCTGCTGATGGACAGCCTGAAGATCAAAAATGTTACCTATTCCATCCACGATCACCGCACCAGCTTTCTGGAGGCCGTCCTGGCCCGGGGCGACCGTCGGCTTTCCGCCGTTTTGGAAAAGGCCTGGGAAAAGGGCTCCCGGCTGGACGGCTGGGACGAGCTGTTTTCCTTCGACGCCTGGATGCAGGCCTTTGAAGAATGCAGCATCGACCCCGCTTTCTACGCCAACCGCCAGCTGGAAAAGGACGAGATCCTTCCCTGGGATCATATTTCCTCCGGCGTGCGGAAGGATTATCTTTACGGCGAGCTGGAGCAGGCACGGCTGGGCATCGCCACGCCGGACTGCAAGGCCGGCTGCCGGAATTGCGGCGCTTTGTGCCTGACGGGAGGGAAATGCGATGTTTAAGGTCCGTTTCTGCTATGAAAAAAAGGATACTGCGGCCTATATTTCCCATCTGGATCTGATCCGCACCTTTCAGCGGAGCTTTCTGCGGGCAGGCCTGCCGGTGAAATATTCTCAGGGCTTCAATCCGCATATCGAGATGTCCATCGTGGTGCCGCTGTCCACCGGCTATGATTCCGTCTGCGAGCTTTGCGATCTGGAGCTCACCTGCGACGCCCTGCCCGAAGACTTTGCGGAGCGGCTGAACCGGGAGCTGCCTGCGGGGATGCGGGTGCTTTCTGCGGGACAGGCCCTCCGACCGGTAGGGGAGATCGCCTGCTGCGCCTATGAGATCATGCTGCCCGCCGGCGATCCCGAGGCCATGACCGCGCTGTTCCGGCAGCCGCTGCCGGTGGAGAAGCGCTCCAAGCGCGGCTCCCGACAGGTGGATCTGCTGGACTATATCCGCAGCGTTTCCTTTGAGAGGGCGGAGGAGAAGACCCTCTGCCGCTGCATCCTTGCGGCGGGAAACGATCCGCTGAATCCGCTTTATCTCACGGCCGCCCTGAAGCAGGCAGGCCTGATCCCCCAGGATGCGGATGCCCATTATCTCCGCACCGGGATATTAGACAAAAATTGCCGAATTTTTCAGCAATAATGCTTGCTTTTCTCCCGCATGTGTGGTATGATGACCTTGCATGCATTACGGGCGGTCCTCTGTCGTTGTCAGGACAAGAACGCCTATGATTGAAAGGAACGATAATCACTATGGATCTGATCAAGCATCTGACTGACGCTCAGCTGAAGGAAAACCCTGCCAATTTTGGCATCGGCGACACCGTTAAGGTCCACGCCAAGATCAAGGAAGGTTCTCGCGAAAGAATCCAGGTCTTTGAGGGTACCGTTATTGCAAGAAAGCATGGCGGCATCCAGGAGACTGTTACCGTTCGCCGCGTGTCCTACGGCGTCGGCGTGGAAAAGACTTTCCCCATCCATTCTCCCAACGTCGAAAAGTTCGAGGTCGTCAGAAAGGGTAAAGTCCGCCGCGCGAAGCTCTATTACCTGCGCAATAGAGTCGGTAAGGCCGCTAAGGTAAAAGAGGACATCTGAGCCTGACAAAAATCAGAGGGACGGACTTTCTCGTCCCTCTTATTTTTTCAGATAAGCGGGAGGAACATCATGGAAAAGAAGCCGGAACAATTGGAAACGGCGACGGAAAAGGTCAGGGCCGCACAAAAGGAAAAGCCGGACGGCGCCAGCGAGCTTTATTTTTGGGCCCAGGCGCTGGCCTTTGCGCTGGCCTTTCTCGTGCTGGTCAACACCTTCTTTTTCCGTCTGTCCGGCGTACATGGCTCGTCTATGTACGACACGCTGGAGGATGGCGACCAGCTGATCCTGCAGGTCATCGGCTATCATGAGCCCCAGCGGGGCGATATCATCGTCTGCACCTCCGATGCCTTCGGCGGCGAAGCGCTGGTAAAGCGGGTCATCGCCGTTGAGGGCGACACGCTGGATATCGATGGCAGCGGAAACGTGGTGCTCAACGGCGAGACCCTTTACGAGCCATATATTTATGAACTCATCCGCAGTGAAAAGCGGGGGAACCAGAGGTATCCTGTCACCGTGGACGAGGGCTGTATCTTCGTCATGGGCGACAATCGAAACGGCAGCACAGACAGCCGCTACACCGAGGTGGGGCAGATCTCCTGCCAGCGCGTGATCGGCAAGGCGCTGTTCCGGATCTGGCCGCTGAACAAGCTGGGCGGGGTATCCTGAGATGAGCATCAACTGGTATCCCGGTCACATGGCGAAGACCCGCCGGGTGATGCAGGAGGATCTGAAAAATGTCGATATGATCTGCGAACTCATTGACGCGCGCATTCCCCAGAGCTCCCGCAATCCGGATCTGGATCGGCTCTGCCAGAACAAACGGCGGATGCTGGTGCTCAACCGGGCGGATCAGGCCGATCCCGCCGCCACCGCCCGATGGATGGCCTTTTACCGCGGGCAGGGCCTGCAGGTCATGGAGACGGACAGCAAAAAGGGAGGCTTTCTCAACACCTTTACCGCCTGCGCCCGGCGGACCTGTGCAGATCTGATCCAGCGGCAGCAGGCCAAGGGACAGGTGGGCAAGCCTATCCGCATCATGATCATGGGCATCCCCAATGTGGGCAAAAGCTCCTTCATCAATCGCCTGCTGAACAAAAAAGCGGCCGTAGCCGCGGATAAGCCAGGCGTGACCCGAGGAAAGCAATGGTTTTCTCTGCCCGGCGGATTTGATTTTATGGACACGCCGGGGATGCTCTGGCCCAAGATCGAAACGGATCAGATGGGCTATCTTCTGGCCTTCACGGGCACCATCCGGGATGAGATCCTGGATCTGGAGGATCTGGCCTGCCGTCTGCTGCTGCAGCTGGAAATCTCTGCGCCCGGAGCGGTTGTAAAGCGCTATGACATTACAGCTGTAAACCTGGAGCAGCCCTATGAAACACTCACGGAGATGGCAAAAAAGCGCGGCTTTCTGGCCGGAAGAGGGGAATACGACACCCTCCGCATGGCGCGGATCTTTTTAGACGAATTCCGCGGCGGAAAGCTGGGGCGCATCACGCTGGAGCTGCCGCCGGAGGAATGAGCTGTGTATGAATTTGAAGAAGCGCTGGCAGAAAAGGGCTTTTCCGCGCTCTGCGGCGTGGATGAAGCGGGCTGCGGCCCGCTGGCGGGGCCTGTCTATGCGGCGGCGGTCATTTTGGATCCGGCTCACCGGATCGACGGCCTGAACGATTCCAAAAAGCTCTCGGAAAAGAAGCGGGAGCAGCTTTTTCCGGAGATCCAGGCCCGCGCCCGCGCCTGGGCCATCGCCTTGGCCGGCGTGGAGGAGATCGACCGGATGAACATCCTGCAGGCCCGTCTGCTGGCCATGCGCCGGGCCATCTCTGCGCTGGAGCAGCGGCCGGATTATATTCTGGTAGACGGCAACCGGGATCCGAAACCGGAGGAAGCGCCAACGCTGCTCATCGTTAAGGGCGATGCCAAAAGCGCGTCCATTGCAGCGGCCTCCATTCTGGCGAAGGTAGCCCGGGATCGCGCCATGGCGGTGCTGGACGCGGAATATCCGCAATATGCCTTCGCCAAACATAAGGGCTATCCCACCCGGCTCCATCGGGAGCGCATCCTGCAGTATGGCCCCTGTCCGGCGCATCGGAGGACTTTTTTGAAAAAGCTGCTTTCGGGAGAAACACCATGAGCACGCAGGACAAAGGGAAACGGGGCGAGGCGCTGGCGGCGGCCTATCTGGAAAAGAAAAAATATCGCATCCTTGCGCGGAACTATCGCTGCCGGATGGGAGAGATCGACCTGATCGCCCAAAAGGACGGCATGATCCTGTTTATCGAGGTCAAGCTGCGCAAAAATGACGTATTTTCCAGCGCCTGTGAAGCCGTTGACCTTGCCAAGCGAAGCCGGCTCCGGATCACGGCGGCGCGCTGGCTGGCGGAGCAGCAGTGCCAGCTGCCGGCCCGATTCGATGTGATCGAGATCTATACGGACAGCCGGCGCATCCACCATATCCCGGATGCGTTTCAATGAACCATGAAAACAGGGCGGAAGGAGAGGGCATGGCGCTTTACGCGATCGGCGACACACATTTTTCCGAGGGCTGCAATAAGCCCATGGACATCTTCGGCGGGGCTTGGAAGGGCTATCGGGACAAGCTGGTCCAGAGCTTTTCCGTGCTGCAGCCGGAGGATCTGCTGGTGATCTGCGGTGATTTTTCCTGGGGAATGTCGCTGCAGGAGGCTCTGCCGGATTTTCAGCTGCTGGAGCGTTTTCCCGGCAAAAAGCTGCTGGTAAAGGGCAATCACGACTATTGGTGGGAAACAGTTTCAAAAATGAAACGGTTTTTTCAGGAAAATCAGATCGAAACCATTGATTTTTTACATAATTCCTGCTATTTTTATGACGGTGCGGCTTTGTGCGGCACTCGCGGCTGGTTTTATGACCGAAACGATCCCAACGCCGGAGACGACAAGATCTTCAAACGGGAGCTGATCCGTCTGGAGGCTTCCCTCAAGGCCGCAGCCGGTCAGGGAGCGGCGGAGATCGACTGCTTTCTCCATTATCCGCCGGTGTTTCAGGGGACGGAGGTTCCACAGATCATGGAGATCCTGGGACGCTATCCGGTAAAGCGCGTTTTTTACGGTCATCTGCACGGCGAAAGCCTGCGGGGCGCCTTCTGCGGCATGCGGCAGGGGATCTCCTTTCATGTGATCTCCGCAGACGCCCTGAGCTTCCGGCCCATCCGGATCAGAGGATAAATAAAATAATATAAATAGTGCAACTTTACAAGGAGGACATATCCGTGAAACTGAACAATGTGGAAAAGAAAGAAAAGAATCAGGTGGTGCTGAGCATCGCCGTGGAGCCCGAGGTCTTTGAGGCCGCCTGCGAAAAGGCTTATCGCAAGAATGTTGGCTCCATCAATATCCAGGGCTTCCGCAAGGGCCACGCCCCCCGGAAGATCATCGAGAAGCTCTATGGCAAGGAGATTTTTTTTGAGGATGCCATGAACTTCTGCATCCCCGATGCTTACGAGGCCGCCCTGAAGGAAGCTGCGCTGGATGTGGTTTCTCAGCCCCAGATCGGCACGGTAGATGTCCAGGACGATGGTACCTTTGTTTTTGAGGCCGCTGTTTTTGTCAAGCCCCAGGTGGTCGTGAAGGATTACAAGGGTCTGGAAGCGGAAAAGGAAGACGATGCCGTTACGGACGAAGAGGTCCAGGGCGAGCTGGATCGTCTGCAGCAGCGCAATGCCCGCCTGATCCCCGTGGAGCGGGAGGCTCAGAACGGCGACACCGCCAACATCGACTTTGAGGGCTTTGTGGACGGCGTTGCTTTCGATGGCGGCAAGGGTGAAAAGTTTGACCTGGTGCTGGGCTCCGGCACCTTTATCCCCGGCTTCGAGGAGCAGCTGGTGGGCAAGAAGGCCGGTGAGTCCTGTGAGGTCAACGTGACCTTCCCCGAGGAATATCAGGAAAAATCTCTGGCCGGCAAGCCTGCTGTCTTCAAGTGCACCGTCAACGAGGTGAAGGAATCTCAGAAGCCCGCGCTGGACGATGAGCTGGCCAAGGATGTTTCCGAGTTTGACACGCTGACCGAGTTGCGGGAAGACATTCACAAGAAGCTGAAGGAGCGCAAGGAAACCGCCGCTAAAAACGCCTTCCAGGAGAAGCTGATGGATCAGGTCCTGCTGACCATGGACGCCGATATCCCCGCCGCCATGATTGAAAATCAGCTGGACCGCATCGAGGAGGACTTTGGCTACCGTCTGGCCATGCAAGGCATGAATCTGGATTCCTACCTGAAGATGCAGGGCATGGATCACGCCGCCTTCCGCAATATCTTCCGTTCTCAGGCGGAGCGTCAGGTGAAGGTCCGTCTGGCGCTGGAGGCCATTGCCAAGCAGGAAAACCTGGAGGTCTCCGAGGCCGATGTGGAAGCGGAGTTCAACAAGCTGGCGGAGCAGAATAAGATGGCCGTGGACAAGATCAAGGAGCTGCTGCCTGAGGAGGATCTGAAGATGGATCTGATGTGCCAGAAGGCCAATGATTTCGTCCTGGACAACGCCGTGGCGAAGCCCGTCGCCAAGCAGGAAGAAAAGGCTGCGGAATAATTTCGCCTTTCTGCGGGAGCCTTCCCGAAAATCGACGGATTTTTCATGCCGCAGGGCTTAAACTGATAGCAAATATCATCACGGGAAGCGCCGCTTTGCAGCGCTTCCCGCGTCGTACTTCAGAAAGGAGTATTTTATGTCTTATATTCCCATGGTGGTGGAGCAGACCAACCGGGGCGAGCGGTCTTACGATATCTTCTCCCGGCTCCTCAATGACCGGGTCATCATTCTTTCGGAAGAGGTCAATGATACCACGGCCAGCCTGATCGTGGCCCAGCTTTTGTATCTGGAGGCCCAGGATCCGGACAAGGACATCAGCTTTTATATCAACAGCCCCGGCGGCTCCATCACGGCGGGCATGGCGATCTACGACACCATGCAGTATATCAACTGCGATGTTTCCACCATCTGCATCGGCATGGCCGCCAGCATGGGCGCGTTTTTGCTGCAGGCGGGGGCCAAGGGCAAGCGGATGGCGCTGCCCAACAGCGAGATTTTGATCCATCAGCCGCTGATGGGCGGTCTGCAGGGACAAGCCTCCGACATTAAAATTCACGCGGACCATCTCGTTTCCATCCGCTCCAAGCTGAACCGGATCATGAGCGAACGCACCGGCCAGCCGCTGGAGGTCATCGAGCGCGACACAGAGCGGGACCACTATATGACGGCGGAGGAAGCCTGCGCCTATGGTCTGATCGACAAGGTGATCGTAAAGCGCTGAAGCTTTCCACGCCTTGAAATAAGGAGCTTTTATGGCAAACAATGAAAAAAAAGAGGTGCGCTGCAGCTTTTGCGGCCGCACACAGGATGAAGTAAAGCGGCTGATCGCCGGACCCAACGCCTATATCTGCAACGAATGCGTGGATATCTGCGCCGATCTGGTCCGGGAGGAGGAAGAGGACGAGGCCGCGGAGGGCCGCTTCCAGCTGGACGGCAAGCTGCCCAAGCCCGCGGAGATGAAGGCTGCGCTGGACGAATATGTCATTGGGCAGGACCGGGCCAAGATCGCCCTTTGCGTGGCAGTCTATAATCACTATAAGCGCATCCTGCATCCGGATGCAGATGTGGAGATCCAGAAGAGCAACATCCTGATGATCGGCCCCACCGGCAGCGGCAAGACCCATCTGGCCCAGACGCTGGCCCGCAGCATGAAGGTCCCCTTCGCCATTGCCGACGCCACCACCCTCACCGAGGCCGGCTATGTGGGCGAGGATGTGGAAAACATCCTGCTGCGCCTGATCCAGGCGGCGGACTATGATGTGGAGCTGGCCCAGCGGGGCATCATCTATATCGACGAGCTGGATAAGATCGCCCGCAAGAGCGAAAATCCCTCCATCACCCGGGATGTTTCCGGCGAGGGCGTGCAGCAGGCGCTGCTGAAGATCCTGGAGGGCACCGTGGCCAACGTTCCGCCCCAGGGCGGCCGGAAGCACCCCCAGCAGGAGTTTATCCAGATCGATACCTCCAACATCCTCTTCATTTGCGGCGGCGCCTTTGACGGCCTGGAAAAGGTCATTGAGAAGCGCGTTGGCAAGCAGGGGATCGGCTTCGGTGCGGAGGTCCATTCCAAGCAGACCGCAGACGCCTCTGCCCTGATGCAGCGGGTGGAGCCGCACGATGTGCTGAAATTCGGCATCATCCCCGAGCTGGTGGGCCGTCTGCCCGTGCTGGTAACGCTGGACCCGCTGGACAAGACTGCGCTGATGCGCATTTTGACAGAGCCGAAAAACGCGCTGACCCGGCAGTATGCCAAGCTGATGGAATATGACGGCGTTCATCTGGAGTTTGAACCGGCGGCGCTGGAGGCCATCGCTGACAAGGCGCTGCAGCTGCACACCGGCGCACGGGGCCTGCGCTCTGTGATCGAAGGCGTCATGACCAATGTGATGTTCAAAACGCCCTCCGACGGCAGCATTATCGGCGTCCGGATCACGGCAGACGCCGTCAACGGCAAGGGCGAGCCGGAGCTGATCCGGGGCGCTGTTCCCAGAAAGCAAAACTGAGCGCGCTGCGCTTCACGCTGTATCCGTTTTTGCGGATACAGCGTTTTTTGCCGTTTCTTCGGGTTCCTGTCTTTTATTTTGCAGAATATCGTGGTATAATGAACTATCAACTTGAAATATCGGAGGGAGCGCTATGGATAAGCCCCGTTTTCAGAATAGAAGTCAGGATCAGAAAAATCGCCGTCCCCGCCCGGCGGGCTGGCAGAAGGACAGGCCCCGCAGGCCCGGCTCCGCCTTTGCGGCTATGGAGCAGCTGGACGCCCCGGAGCGGCAGACGGAGGAAGGCCTGATCGAGGGCCGCAACGCCGTTTGGGAGGCGCTGCAGTCGGAGCGGCAGCTGGATAAGCTGTTGGTGGCCCAGGGGGCCCAGGGCGTGGGCCATATCATTTCCGCCGCTCGGGCGGCCGGCGTCCCTGTGCAGGAATGTGACCGGCGCAAGCTGGATAAGATGAGCGTTACCGGCTCCCATCAGGGCGTCATCGCCCTGGGCGCGGCGGCAGAATACCGGACGCTGGAGGATATCCTTGCCCTTGCGGAGCAGCGGGGCGAAAAGCCGCTGCTGGTACTCTGCGACGGCATTACCGACCCCCATAATCTGGGCGCTATCATCCGCTCCTGCGAGGTGCTGGGCGGCCATGGCGTGGTAGTCCCGCGGCATCGCAGCGCCGGATTGAACGCGGCCTGCGCCAAGGCGGCTGCCGGTGCGCTGGAGCATCTGCCCGTGGCAAAGTGCGCCAATCTTGGCCAGGCCATCGGGGAGCTGAAAAAGCGCGGCGTGTTTATTCTTGCGGCGGACATGGGCGGCGAGCCTGCCGCCAGCGTGGATTTTGACCTGCCCTGCGCCATCGTCATCGGCGCGGAGGGCAGCGGCGTTTCTGAGGGTGTCCTTAAGGCGGCCGACCGGATCATCAGCATCCCGCAGAAGGGAAGGATTCAGTCGCTGAACGCCTCCAATGCGGCGGCGATCCTGCTGTATGAAGCGCTGCGGCAGCGCGGCTGAGCCGGCTGCTGGAAAGGAGAAGACCCGTGTCTGATCATCAGGATGAACATGATCTGATCGAAGATATCATCGCAGAGTTTCGGGATGCGCCTGCGCTTCGATCCGGGCCGAAGGAGCGAAGCAACGCACCGGAGGACGATCTGGAGGCGCTGCTGGCATCGGTCCGTGCAATGACGGAGGATGCGCCGCTTGCGCCGGAGGAAGTCTCTTCAGAACTGCCGCCGCAGGAGCTGCCGAAGGCGCAGAAGGAAGCGACCTCGCCGGAAGCGCCGGACCTGCCCTCCGCCGCAGAAGAAAGCGCGGTGGAGCAGGAGCCGCCCAGACCGGCGACCCTGGAGGAACGGCTGCAGGCTAGAAATATCACGGTGGAAACGCTGGATCTTTCCCATCCGTCTCCGAAAAAGCGGCCAGCATCGGATGCTCCGGAAGCGACGGAAGAGCCAGAGTTGCTTCCGCTGGAGGGCCGGAAGAAGCAGAAAAAAGCGCCGCTGATCTTTCCGACAGCGCCTTCGGCTGCGCCGGAAGCGCCGTCCGAACCGGAGCCTTGTGCATTGCCGCAGGAGCCGCCGGAGGAAACGGCTGCAGCGCATGCGCTCCCGCAGAAAAAAGAAAAAAAGCGCCGCAGGAAAAGCATGCCAAAGGAAGACGCTGAGGATGAAGCGCCTTTACAGGAGGTGGCCTGGGAGGCAGGCGAGCCGGAGGAACGCCCGGGCCATGCGGATTTTGATCCCGAGCTGCCGCCCAGGCGGCCGCTGCCTTACGATCTGGTGAATCGGCCCTGCGAGGATCCTGCCCAAATGGCCCAGCAGCTGCGGAAAAAGCTGGGCTCCATGGCAGCGCGGCTGCTGCTGACCGTTCTTCCCGCCGCAGCGTCCGTTTATCTCACCGGCGCAGTCTACCGCAGCTGGCCGCTGCCGGCCGCTCTGACCTATGGGGCGATCCCGGGGGAATACTGCCTGGGGCTGGCGGGGCTTTTGCTGCTGACAATGCTGCTCTGCCATGAGACAGTCCTGTCCGGCCTGTGGCGGCTGGTCCGCGGCAGACCAACATTGGACAGCATTGCGGCGGTCTCCTGCCTGCTCTGCCTGACGGACTGCCTTTTGCCTTATTTTCTGCTCCAGTGGCGGCAGGGCTTGCCCTGCGCCTGCGTGAATATCGCAACGCTGCTGTTTTCGCAGATCGCCAAGCGCCAGCGCTATGAGGCGCTGCGCCGCAACTATAAATCCATTGCCATGGGCGCGTCGCCCATGGGCGTCAAGCTCTATTCCGATGGCCGGGTCCAGGATATGGCCGTCAAGACCCAGAGCGGCGTGGAGATCGAACCGGAAGCGCTTTCGGAGCATGATTTCACGGAGCGCTTTGCCGGCTATTATGCGCCGGTGATGCTGGTGCTGGCGGCGGCGCTGGCCTTCAGTGCCAGCGTTGGAAAAGGGGAACCGCTGCGCCTGATCTGGAGCTTTTCCGCCATTCTTTCCGCAGCGTCGCCCATGTGCCTGCTGCTTTCCTCCAGCGCCGCCGCAAAGACGTTGGGAAAGAAGCTTTACACCTCCGGAAGCCTGCTGCTCAACGCCAGGAAAGCCGGAAAGCTTGCCAGATGCCGCAGCGCCGCGCTGCGGGATGCGGACCTTTTCCCGGCGGGAACGGTGACCATCACCGGCATGAAGGCTGCGGAGCATCAGTCGCCAGAGGAGCTTTTGGGCTGTACGGCGTCGCTGCTGCAGGAGGTGGGCGGCGGTCTGGGCAAGTGCTTTGTGGATTTTGCCCGGCAGCAGTATATCGTCCCCAACAAGGCCCGGGAGCTGCGCTTTTTTGATACCCGCGGCATCTGCGCCACCGTCAGCGGCCGCTATGTGCAGGTGGGAACGGCCAATTACCTTACCCGCACCGGCGTCCCCATCGCCTTTGGGCAGAAGGTCAAAAATAATATTTTCGTTGCCATCAATGCACAGTTTGCCGGCGTTTTTTCGCTGCGGTATACGGCCCAGCCTGCGGTCTACGGAGCGTTTGGCTTGCTGAAGCAGGCCCGGGTGCGGCCGGTGCTGGCCCTGCGGGATATGCTCCAGACCCAAAGCCAGATCGAAGCGCTGTTTGACCTGAAGCGCGGCGCCGCCTACCTTCCGGAGCTGGAGGAGCGGCTGAATTATTCCGACGCAGCCTTCGGACGGGAGGAGGAGACGCTGGCGCTGCTGTTTCGCGACGGCGCAATGCCCCTTTCCGAGACCCTCTGCGCTGCAAAAAAATGGAAGCGCGCGGCATTTTTTGGCTGTCTTTTCGGGACGCTCTGCGCTCTGGGCGGCATGATGATCCTGGCCTTTTTGACCGGAAAGGGAGCCTTTTCCCCGGCCGATCCATGCAATATTCTGCTCTATTTGCTGCTCTGGTCTATGCCCGTAAAGCTTGTCCGGGGTATCATAACCAAAAATTAAAGGATAAATTTGGGCGTTTTTTCACAGAACTTCTGAAATTTGCGAAAAAACCTGTTGAAATGTTCCTGCATTTCCGGTATAATGAAAAAGTAAACTGTCTGAATCAGCATTTACCAATACAAAGCTTGAAGGAGAGAACACTATGGCATATCCCATTGAAAAGATTCGCAATGTTTGTCTGTTGGGTCACGGCGGGGACGGTAAGACCTCTCTGCTGGAAAGCCTGCTTTATCGCACCGGCGGCACCGACCGGCTTGGCAAGGTCGCAGACGGTACCACGGTCAGCGACTATGATCCGGAGGAAATCAAACGCCAGATCTCTATTCAGGCTTCGCTGGCTCCGGTGGAGTATGAAGGCCATGTACTGAACTTCATCGACACGCCCGGCTTCTTTGATTTTGACGGCGAGGTGGCCCAGGCCATGCGCGTGGCAGACTGCGGCGTTATCGTTGTCACCGCCAAGAGCGGCTGCGCCGTTGGCACGGAAAAGGCCTTTAAGCGCCTGAGCAAGGCTGGCCTGCCCCGGTTCTTCTACATCTCCAAGATCGACGAGGAAAACGCTGATTATGAAAAGGCCTACAACAGCCTGCGGGATACCTTCGGCATCAGCGTCACGCCCTTCATCATCCCCTTGATGGAAGGCGGCAAGCCCACCGGCGTCATCAATCTGATCAATAAGAAGGCCTTTAAGGCCGAGGGCAACAAGACCGTGGAGGTCGCCGTTCCCGCCGAGCAGGAGAGCCAGATCGAGGAGCTCCGCGCCGCGCTGATCGAATCCGTGGCCGAGACCTCTGAAGCACTGATGGAAAAATTCTTCGAGGGCGAGGAATTCACCAAGGAGGAGCTGGTGGAGGGCCTGCGCACCGGTATCCACGACGGCACGCTGGCTCCCGTGGTCTGCGGCAGCGCCTTTACCGGCGTCGGCACCATGCAGCTGCTTTATACGCTGGTGAACTTTGCGCCCAATCCCGCTGAGGTCCGCACCGAAAAGGGAACGGATGCCGACGGCAATGCGGTGGAGCTGAAGTATGATCCCAACGGCAAGCCCGTGGCCTTCGTCTTCAAGACCGTGGCCGATCAGTATGGCCGCTTCTCCTATTTCAAGGTCATCTCCGGCAAGGTCACCGCGGACATGATCCTGCAGAACACCAACACTGAGACCCAGGAAAAAATGGGCCATATTTATATCGTCAAGGGCAAGAAAAACATCGAGGTCAAGGAGATCGGCTGCGGCGACATCGGCGCCGTTTCCAAGCTCAACAACACCCGCACCGGCGATACCCTGTGCGATCCCAGCCTGAATATCCGGCTGGAGGGCATCCAGTACGCCGAGCCCTGCTACAGCCAGGCAGTCTCCGCCAAGACCAAGGGCGGCGAGGAGAAAATCGCTGCCGGTCTGACCCGTCTGAAGGACGAGGATCCCACCTTCACCATCGTAAACAACGCCGAGACCAAGCAGATGGTCATCTCCGGCGCCGGCGATATCCACATTGACGTCCTGTGCTCCAAGCTGAAGAGCAAGTTTGGCGTGGAGGTCGAGCTGAGCGATCCCAAGGTGGCTTATCGCGAGACCATCCGCAAGAAGGTCACGCTGATCGAGGGCAACCATAAGAAGCAGTCTGGCGGACACGGTCAGTACGGCAATGTCAAGATGAACTTCGAGCCTATTGAGGGCGACGGCTTTGAGTTCGCAGAAGAGGTCTTCGGCGGAAGTGTTCCCAAGAATTTCTTCCCGGCCGTGGAAAAGGGTATCCGCGAGGCCATGGAGCATGGCGTTCTGGCCGGCTTCCCCATGGTGGGCCTGAAGGCCACGCTGGTGGACGGCAAATACCATCCCGTGGATTCCAACGAGCTTTCCTTTAAGATGGCCGCCCGTCTGGCCTATAAGGCCGGCATTCCCCAGGCTAACCCCGTCATTCTGGAGCCCGTGGGCAGCCTGAAGGTCTATATCCCCGATTCCTACATGGGCGATATCATCGGCGATCTGAACAAGCGTCGCGGCCGTGTTATGGGCATGAACCCCGCGGAAGACGGCCTGCAGCTGGTGGAGGCCGAGGTCCCCATGAGCGAAGTGGCGGACTACGCCATCACTCTCCGCTCCATGACCCAGGGCAGAGGCTCCTTCAGCGTGAAGTTTGAGCGGTATGAGCCTGTCCCCGCCGAGGTCCAGGAGAAGATCATCGCCGAAGCCAAGTTCGAGGACGACGACGAATAATCCCTTTTTCTCTGACAAGGGCAAAAGCATTACAGAGCGCTGTATCCGGAGATCTTCCGGGTACAGCGCTTTTTTTTGCAGCGGCAGCGGGGAAGCAAAAAGCGGCGTGACCGGAATCACGCCGCTTTTTGGGTGCAAAGGATTTTCGTTAGAGGCCGGGGTGCTTTGGGCGGTAATAGGGGCATTTTTGTGTGCCGCCGCCCTTTGTTGTTGCCCGGGTCAGCAGACATTCGCCAAAATCCTGATAAAAACAGCCGGTCTCAGAGCATGGGATCTGCATTTGAAAGCCTCCTTTTCTGCTGATATTTTGCGTAAAAAGATCCAGAATATCAGCAGGGAGGGATGCAAATGAAAAAAGTCATGACCGTAATGCTGGCGACGGCTGTTTTGATCGCCGGCCTGTATTGGCGCAGCCCTTATCGTACCAGGGCAGCGCGCCCCACGGTGACGCTTCGTCCGGTGCAAAGCTCTGCCGTGCAGGATACCGTGACGCTTTACGGAAAGGTCTCGGAAATGGAGCGGCGGCAGTATTATGCAGACGGAGCGGCAACGGTGCTCCGCTGCTATGTGCAGGAGGGACAAAGTGTTTCGAAGGGAGACCCGCTGGTCAAGCTGCAGCGGATCCAGCAGCCGGAGGAGCAGGCGACGGTAGACGCCGCAGCGCTGCAGACTGTGCTCACACTGCTGCAGGAGGGGCAGCTGGAAGCGGCTGAAGAGAGCTTACAGGCCTTTTCGCCGCAGCCGGAGCAGAGCGGCAGCGAGAAAGTATATACCCTTTACAGCGAAGGGAATGGAACCGTTATGAAGCTTTCTGCCGCGGAAGGAGAGAACGTTTCAAGGCTGTTTCCCTGTGTGGAGGTCAGCGACCTGAGCAAGCTGGAGATCCTCGCGGCCGCAGATGAGACCGCCGTTGGAAAGCTCCGGGAAAACCAAAGCTGCAGCATTCGCATCCCTGCGTTTTCACTGTCCGGCCTGGCGGGAAGCGTGCGCAAGATCCAGCCCTATGCCCGCCAGACCGGCCTGTTTACCGGCAATTCCTCGGCGGAGACCACGGTATCCATTGCGCTGGCGCAGCCGACCGCAGCCCTGAAGCCCGGATATTCCGCCACGGTCCGGGTGACGACGCAGGTGCGGCAGGATGTGCTGCTGGCGCCCTATGCCTGTATCGGGCAAGACGATGATGATCGGGAATATGTTTTTGTGATCCGGGACGGAAAGCTTCAGAAGCGCTATATTTCCACCGGACTGGAGCTGGAGGATTCGGTGGAGATCTGCAGCGGCGCGGCAGAGGGAGACCTGTTGGTGCTGGAGCCGGACCGGTATGCCGAGGGAACGGAGGTCTGCTATGAAATGGATTGATCTGCTGCGGCTGGCCTGCCGTAATCTATCCCACACGGGCATCCGGGCCTGGCTCTGCCTGCTGGCAGTTTGTATCGGGATGACTTCTGTCAGCACGGTTTTTTCGGTTGGCGCCGCAGCGCAGCAGGGCATCGCCCAGGAGATCGACCGGATCGGCATTTCCGGCCTGGCCTTTTACAGCAAACAGCCCTTTGAGCTGCAGCAGGAGCTGCTGGAAGCGGTGGAAAATGTGCAGGCGGTTTCTGCGGCGATGCCGCTAAGCCTGCTTTCCGGAGATGTACGCTTGAGAAACCGCCGGAGCAGCGCAGGGATCCTGGGAATCGACGCGACGTTGGGTCAAATTTTCCATCTTGAGGTCCTGCATGGGGCGCTGCCCAGTCAGACACAGGTGACAAATCGGGAAAAGCTTGCCGTGATCGATGCAGAGCTTGCAAAAAGCGTTTATCACCGGGAAAATATTGTTGGAAAGCAGATCGCCTTGACAATATCTGATATTACAGAGTTTTTTACCGTTTGTGCTGTGATCGGTTCTCAGTCGGCAAATCTTTCTGCCGTTTTAGGCAGCGCTTTGCCCTGTGTGATCTATGTTCCGTATACGGCGCTGGAGGAAATGACTTCCGCTGCCGCGCCGGATAAGATCACCGTTTCGGTGGATGGGGAAGATGTGGCACAGACTGCTGCACAGATCCAACAGGTGCTGCAGCGGTACACCAGCGTATCATTTTTGTATGAAAATCTCAATCAATATTTGTCAAGCTTCACAAGGATCACCGGTGCAGTCACAACGCTGGTCAGCGGGATCGCGGCGATCTCCATGGTGGTGGGCGGGCTCGGCGTCATGAACACCATGGTCGCGTCGGTAGACGCCCGGATGCAGGAGATCGGGATCTACCGTGCGCTGGGCGCGCGAAAGAAAGATATTTTGCTGTTGTTTCTGACGGAATCCATGATCCTGTGTGTTGCAGGCGGACTTTGCGGGATGGGAATAAGTCAGCTGCTGTTGGCGATCATCGGCACCGTGATGAAGCTGCCAATGGCAAGCCTGCAGTCCGGCTACGGCATGAGCTTTGGCTGTGCTGCGGCCTGCGGCATTTTGTTTGGGATCTTGCCGGCATATCGTGCAGCAAAGCTGGATCCCATCCAGGCCATCCGCCACAGCTAATGATACAAAATCAATATTTTGTATCATTCGAAGGAGGGCAAGATGGATGTTTCCGAGATCGTGGCACTGTATAACGAATATGCCGCGTACTTCCTGCCGTTCACGGTCGTGTTCTGGATGTGCAACTTTGTTGTTACAACCATTCTTCGCGCGGCTTTCGGCGGAAAGTTTGACTTCAGGAGTTGGCAATAATGCCAGATAAACTGTGTCTGAAGGGTTCCCGCAATCCCTTGGAAATGGCCCGCAGCTTGGCCTATAAAACGCGGTTCCGTAAAGAACACCCGGATTTCTTCGATCCCTGCGGCCTGATGGTCTTCTGCGGCCCGCAGGGTTCCGGGAAGACGCTCTCGGCTGTCCGGTACTGTAGGAAGTTGTGAAGAAATATCCGAAGTGCATCTTTTGTTCCAATGTGGCTATTGAAGGTGTCGAGACAATCCCCTATCAAGGCCTTGAATCTTTGTTCGGCCTGTCTAACGGCTATGAGGGCGTTCTTTACCTGATCGATGAAATCCATTTGGAGTTCAACAGTCTGGAAAGCCGGAATATCTCTATTGAAGAAATGATAGAGTTTTCCCAGCAGCGAAAGCAGCGGAAGCATATCGTAGGCACCAGCCAGGTTTATATGCGTCTGGCAAAGCCGCTCCGGGAACAGATTAAAGATGTTGTTCTGTGTCAGAATCTGTTCAATCTGGTGCAGCATAACCAGCTGGTGGACGGTGAACACGCCGTAGAAGAAAACGGCAAGTTCAAAAGTAAGGTTGTCAAAAATTACTGGTGGTTCCACACACCGGAATTGTATGGGAGTTATGATACATATGCGAAAATGCAGCGTTATAAAAACGAGTGGCAAGGCCGCAGCCGTGCTCCTTCTACTGTTCAGCTTGGCGATTCCGTGCAGCGCTGAATATGTAGATGTAGGCGGCGGGATTTGGCTTGATATGGAGACGGGAGAGTATTTGACCGATGAGGAATATAACAAGCGTATTGCAGTTTCTGAGCCTGAAGAGCCTACTAAATCGTCTGTTCCGGAAATGGTGGTGGATGGCTCTGGTGATTCTGTTGCTGCTGTTTCTTCGCCGGTAGCCGATTCCGATGGAATGGCAGACGGCGAAGAACAGCAGCCCGAAGGTGATTCCCCTGCCCTGCTGTCCAGCTACCAGCCTACGGACTATACTCTTGGCACCTCCAATGTGGCTATCTTCTCCGGGCTGGTGTCGAAGGTTCCTTGGGGGCAGCATTATGTCTACTGGCGGGATGGGCAGTATACATACAGGTTCGCATATGGCAAGCTGACCTTTGCCAATGGCCGCTTTACCGGGGATGGGAATGAGATTACCGTTATTTCTTACGATACGGAGAGCGGTTATAATTCGTCCTACACCTATACTTCCTCAGTGGATTCGTCTTTCGTCCTGACGCCGGGAAACCGGCTGGTATACAGCGATTTGGGAGATTATCCCGGACTTGCAGATAAGGAGGTGCAGAAATATGCTACAATTGCGGCGTTTGTGCTCTGTGCTGCTGCTTTTTGGTGTCTTGGTAGCAGTATCCGCCGTGCCTGCTTCGGCTAAGAAGTTAGATGGCGTTACATTAACTATTTCTTTTCCGCATACTGATTTTTTCGCGGTTAGGAATGGATATAGCGGTACTCTTTATTATCCTCCTGTCCAGAATCCAGTTTCTATTTTTTCTGAAGGTCCATCTTTCTCTTTTTCTTATTCGTGGAACAACAATGTTGCTCCTTGTATTACTAACTTTCTTGTGAATCCCGCTTATTCTTCCGTTCCTCAGTATATCAATCTTGATTTTGTGATTGGTGACGGTGATGGTGAGTGTGATGTTTCGTTTGATTTCTTTGCTACCTATTTCAATATTTATGGTAAGGATTCTTCTGGAAATTCAACCGATGTCAATCTTTTTAATTTGAGAACATCAACATCAACATATGTTGACGGTGACGCTGTATCTTTTACTGATCCTTGGAGCGGTCGAGTTAGTAAACGATTCGTTATTCAGTATGAAACTACTTCCAGTTATATGACTTGTCAAGCAATTTATCCTAATAGTGGGTATTATAAAATGGTTTTTTCCGTAAGTTTGCCTGGCTTGAAGGTTAATAATGTGCTTACGGCTATTGACCGTATCGAGTTGAAGGTTGGCGAGATAACTACTACGGTAAAGAACATCGAAAACGGTGTAATTGACATCAATAGCAATCTTGTTGACATGAAGGATCAATTGTCTAAGTCGGATTCTTCTATCTGGTCTGCCGGTTCCTCGGCCATTGGCGATAAGGTGGGCGAACTGTTCACCCCCTCTGCGGGCGATCTCACTTCGGCCACGGAAAGCCTGAAGGATACTATGACGGACAAGCTGGGCGGGGCTTATGATGCCGTGGACGCTGTGACCGGTGCGGGGGAACAAATGCGTGACAAGCTGAAGAATCCCACCCCAACAGAATCCATCACATTCCCCGGCATATCTGTTCCCTCGGCTGGCATGGTGGAGGGCTTTACAATCCTTCCGTCTATGGAGGTTTCGTTGCCGCCGAAGCTAACTGCCGTGCTGCAGCCGGTCGCGGGGGCCATTGTCTGCGTGCTGGTGGGAATGTATACGCTGTCCAGCCTGAAAGATATGGTGGTGTGCTTCATGTCCTCCATGTCGTATGCTGAGTATGTGCACCGGGATAAAGGTGGTGGGTCTGCATGATCATAAAGAAGCTGATAGAAGCGTTGACGGCGATGGTGACTTCTGCCCTGTCGAATGTGGGTTCGATTCCGGATTTGCCTGCTGGGATTTTGACCTACTTTAACAGGGGGCTTGGTTACCTGTTGGACGGGATAGACCTGTTAGGCATGTTTATAGGCTCTCAGGCCGTCTCTTTTATGGGGGTGTGTCTGGATATTATCCTTGTGGCAAATGCGTTCTACATGGCGTATAGCGCCGTTATGTGGGTGCTGCACAAGATACCCATGCTGGGCATAAAGTAAGCCCCGGTCAAAGCCTGCGGATTTAACCACGCAATCCGCAGGTTTGCCGGGGACCGCGCCCGCAGGCGCGGAAATCTCCCTACAGAATTGTAAGGGCTACGTCTTTACAATTCTGTAGGTATTGTAGGTAAAGTGTCGTTCAGCGCGGCCAGCTGAGACCTTTTGGCAGGCCTAGAATGTAGTCTGCCGAAACATGGTAGATGTCGCAGATTGCGCGAAGGTTGTTCGCTCCGGGTTCGCTGGTGCCCTTCCTCCATCGGGCTATCTGCTGCCGAGATACGCCGATTTTGAATGCCAGTTCGGTTATGGATATGTCCCCATCTTCGATGAGTGCGTCAATTCTGTTGGTTATGTCCATAAACTTCCCTTCCCTTTTGGCTGTTGTGCCGATTGTAGCATAAATGTTCCGATTTTGCTTGACATGGAACATAAATGTTCCTATAATGGGCATGTAACATAAATGTTACAAGAAAGGAAGGAAGGAACGAAAATGAAGTACCCTAACAACTTTTTTCTGATTATGGCAGCGCTGTTTGGAGTGAGCCGTGATGATTTTGAGAGTTACCCAGTGAAATTGCAGTCGTTTCTGTATTCCGTTTACAGGAAAATCAGTGAGGTTGAGTCCGATGACTGATTGCACGGTGTATGAGTACCTGTCCCGGTTCGCACCCTCTCAAGCGCTGGTGATCATCTGCGGACAGGACAGACGGTTGGAGTACTGGCGGGGGCTGGCGAGGAATTGCCCTCTCTGGGTGCTCAATGAGGTAATCATCAGCGTGGACTATATCCCGGTCGGAGACGGCTTCGGGACGCTGATTCTGACAAGAAGAGGGTTGAAACATGGCTAAGCAAGCACGGAAGTTCTCTGGCACTTTTTATGTGGATTCAGAGACCTATAGCGCAGATAATGTAATCCAGACGATTCAAGAGTATTTCGATGAGTGGGCATGGATCGTTCATGACAAGGATGTGGACGAAAACGGCGAGCTGAAGAAGCCGCATGTTCATTGGGTTGGCTCTATTGCAAATCCGGTTCCCTTGACAACGATTTCTAACCGGCTCACCGTGCCGGAACAGTTCGTGGAGTTCGTGAAGAGCTGGAAAGGCTCCATCCGGTATTTGGTGCATGCCAGCAATCCGGAAAAGGCACAGTATGACATTGAAGCGGTACACGCTAATTTCGAAGTAGGCAAGTTTATTGCAAGAGGGGCGGAAACGCAGTTTAGTATGATTCTGGACTACATAGACGCAAACCCCGGAATTGACTTCCGGCAGTTGGCCCGCTGGGCCTGTGATAATGGCTGTTATGCCGAACTGAAAAAGGCGGGCTTCCTGATCAAAGAAATCATGAAAGCACCGTCCCGGCCCGGAAAGCCTGTAGTGGCTCCGGACTTTACAGTATCTGTTGTGGGCGATTGCCCGTTTGAAAAATAAGGAGGTTTTGAATGAAGGTTATCGGTTTTCGAAATGTTGACTTCACTGGTCAAGACGGTCGGCCTGTCCGAGGGCTGTCTCTGTATCTTAGCCAGCCGATCACTAAGAACGGCTGCGGCGAAGCTGCTGAAAAAGTGTTCCTCTCGGAACGCATCATGAGCGGCATGGCGGCGATTCCGGAACTCGGCGAAGAGGTCGAGCCGGTCTACAACAAGTTCGGCAAGGTCGTTGAGGTTCGGCCTGTCTGATACATTCCTTTCTTTCTCTCCCCTTCGGGGGAGAATATGGCGGGGTAGTGCAGTGGCAGCACGGAAGGGTTTGAGCCTTCAAATGCTTGTTCGAATCAAGCCCCCGCAACCATGATTTTTGAAGAAGGGAGGGTTGCACTCAAGGAGCCGCAAGTTCTGCTATTACCAGTTCCAGCTTCAGTTCTGTGATTGATGCCGTCAAAACTCAGATCTCTGTCACTACTGTTGTTGAAGTGCTGGCGTATGCCGCCGCAATCGCCGTGGCGCTGGTGTTCATGTGGTGGGGTGTCCGCAAGGTCAGTGCCATCATTATGAGCGCGTTCCGCAAGGGCAAACTGTCTCTGGGTTAAGCCCTTCAGGGCGGGGGCTGTCCCCCGCCCTTTCCTTTTTGTAGAAACTGTAGTTATTGTAGGTAGCAGAGCCAATCTGCTATTTTGTATCATTCGAAGGAGGGCAAGATGGATGTTTCCGAGATCGTGGCACTGTATAACGAATGTGCCGCGTACTCTTATCAGCAACGGGCATTTTCTTTTCCTGCGGCTTCCAGTGCAAGCAGCCTTCTTTTCAGTTCAAGCCCGCCGGCAAAGCCGGTCAGCGCGCCGCCGCTGCCAACGACCCGATGACAAGGAATGAAGATCCCAATGGGATTCCGATGGCAGGCGCCGCCTACAGCGCGGGCGGCCTTTGGGTTTCCCAGTGCCGCAGCCAATGCGCCATAGGTCAGAGTCTCGCCGTATGGGATCCGCTGAAGCTGCTGCCAAACGGCTTTGGAAAACGCTGTACCGTCTGGCATAACAGGTACTGTAAAGGCTTTTCGCTGTCCATCGAGATATTCCAGCAGCTGAGTCTCTGCCAGGCGTAATACCGGCGGAAGCGTCTCCTCCTGCGGGACATTTTTACGAAAGATGCTTGCCAAATGCCAGCATTTTGATATAATGTTCATCAGAAGTCAGCGTGAAGCATCCAAACACGGAATGATACAAAATTTTGTAATACAGCATACTTGCTCCTTATTTGAGGTCAATTTATGGATCATCTGAACGATTCCCCTAAGGTATTGCGGGATTATCTGGTCTATCTGGAAACCATTTTAGGCCGTTCGCCCAACACTGTCAATGAGTATTATCTGGATCTGCGGACCTTTTTCCGTTTTTTGCTGCAAAAACGGGGGCTGGTCTCCCCTCCTGATCTGGATTTTGATGCGATCCCCATCGACGCTGTGGATCTGGAGCTGCTGCGCAGCGTTACCAGAGCGGATATTCTGGATTTTCTTGTTTTCGCGGCCCGCCAGCGGCCCAAATATCACACCAGCCCCGCCACGCCCTATGGCAACGACCTGAAGACCCGCGCCCGGAAGATCTCCGCCCTGCGGGGGCTCTATAAATACTATTGCAGCAAGCTGCAGCTGATCGAGGAAAACCCCACGCAAAGCCTGGATACGCCCAAGCCGCGGAAGGAGCTGCCAAAATATCTTACACTGCAGGAAAGCCTGGAGCTGCTGGAGGTCATCGACGGCCCCAACCGGGAGCGGGATTACTGCATCATCACCCTGTTTCTCAACTGCGGGATGCGGGTGTCGGAGCTGGTGGGCATCGACCTGCAGGATATCTCCGAGGATCGTCTGCGGCTGCTGGGCAAGGGCAATAAGGAGCGGATCGTCTACCTGAATCAGGCCTGTCTCAACGCCATTCAGACCTATCTTCCCCATCGGATCACGCCAAACGCCGCCAGCCGCAGCGCTCTGTTTATCAGCCGGCTGGGCAACCGCATCGATGTGCAGACGGTAAAGGCGCTGGTGAAAAAATATCTTACCATGGCGGGCCTTTCCCAGAAGCATTGCTCCGTCCATAAGCTGCGGCACACGGCGGCCACACTGATGTATCAGAACGGCGTGGATGTGCGGACGCTGAAGGAGGTCCTGGGCCACGAAAATCTGGACACCACCATGATCTATACCCATGTGGTGGATGAAAACCTGCGGGACGCCGCCGAGGCAAACCCGCTGAATCAGCTGGCGCTAAAAAAAGCGCCGCCGGAGGAATAAGAAAACGAAACAGAAGCGGAGCATGACGCAAACTGCGCATGCCCCGCTTTTTTCTTTTCAGCGCCGGATCATCTCTTTTTCGATTCACTCCACCGCTTCCGGCGTTTCAAACAGATCAAAATCACATTTTTGCAGCAGATCCAGCGGCGTATCCGGCTGGGCGACCACCCGCTTGGCCTGGGCCAGGATCGCCGCTTCGATCACATTTCTGGCCAGACGGCCGTTGCCGCTTTCCCGGCTGCCCATGGCCTGGATCACGCAGAAATAGTCCAGCAGCGCGTCTTTGGCGTTGTCTGCGATACGGTAGCCCTTGGAGGAAGCATTGATCTCCGCGATCTTTTCCAGCTCCTCGCCGGAATAATCGGGAAACTCCAGAATATTGGGGAACCGGCTGCGCAGGCCGGAGTTTGCCGTCAGGAAGGTCTCCATTTCCTTGGTATAACCCGCCAGAATGACGATCAGGTCCTCCCGGTTGTCCTCCATACCCTTGACCAGCGTGTCGATAGCTTCCATACCGAAGCTGTCATCGCCGCCGCGATAGAGCGAATAGGCTTCGTCGATGAACAATACGCCGCCGATGGCGCTTTTGATCACCTGCATGGTCAGGGGCGCCGTGTGGCCCACATATTTGCCCACCAGATCGGCCCGGGTCACCTCCACCAGCTGTCCGCCGGAGAGGACGCCGATGGCCTTCAGATATTTGGAGACCAGTCGGGCGATGGTGGTCTTGCCGGTGCCGGGGTTGCCGGTAAAGATCATGTGCATGGAAACGCTGCCGGCCTTCAGGCCCTGGGCAGCGCGAAGCTTCTGGACCTTGTAATGATCCTCCAGCGAAAGGATATACTGCTTGATCTCCTTCAGGCCAACGATCTTGTCCAGCTCCGCCTTGACGGCCTCCAGCTCACCCCGGTAGCCGCCGGGCAGCAGGGAAAGCACATCCACCCGCGCGCCGTCCAGCTGGGCAAAGAGCCGGCCGTCGGCCGCGGAGACCGCCACGCTCTGGGCGGGCGCATCCTTTTCCAGCTTATACTGCGCCAGCCCGCGGAACAGCTCGTCCGCGCAGCGAAGCATATCGCCAACGCCGCTCCGGACGGAATATTTCTCAGCAAAAAAGCGGTTGATCCCTTCTTCGGCAGTAAGTGTAAAGCCAAGCTGCTTTTCGGCTCTTTCCCGCAGCTTATCCCACTGGATCCCGCCGATCTTTTCCAGATCCTCCTGCGTCAGCGGGCCGGTCTGGCAGTGGTCGCCCAGCGCGTCCACCACCTTTGCGCCAAAGGCTCCCGCCAGCGCCTCCCTGCCCTTTTCCGAAACGATCGCCAGATAGCAGCCGTTGGCCTGCAGCGCGCCCACGGCCTGGGAAGACAGCGCCGTGCCGGCATCTACCAGATGGCCCTTCTGCATCACATAGCGGGAAGCCAGATTGAGCTTGCCCGTGCAGATCAGCTCGCTGAGCTGCTGCAAAAAGGCCGGGTGACAGCTTTCATAATGATCCAGCACCAGCAGCCCGCCGGACTGCAGCGCCTGATACAGGTCCTGCAGAAAAAGCTTTTCCTCCGCTGCGCCGGGATACAGCGCCAGATCCATGATCCGGAGCCCATCCTGGGGCAAAAGGCCTGCCTGCGTCATCTGTTCAGCCATGAGCCGCAGCGCGGTGTGCCGCCCGGTGTTGGGCTTTCCATAGACCAGCATGGCGTTGCGCAGACCGTTTGGCGCGTTCCACCCGGTAACATAGGGGCGCTTGAAGGCGATCAGCAGGCTTTTGAGAAAGGCCTCCTGGCCGATGAGCTGCCCGGAAAGCGCCGGCAGAAAATCGGAAAACCGCTGCGCCTCAGGTCTGGGGTCTTCCGCCTGCTGGCTGGCCGTCCGGACCTCCTCCTTCTTTTGGGAAGAAACGCCGAAATCCCGCTGGACCTCCTGCTGGATCTTGTCCAGATCCAGCTCTCCGCTGAGCCGCTTCAGCTCCTCCAGCTGCTTTTGCAGCCGGTCATTCACATCCGTCTGCTGCTTCTGCAGCGCATCCAGGCCGGCGTCCATTTTCCGGCTCTGCTCCAGATAGCGCTCGGCCTTTTCCGTGGAAATGGTACGCTGTGTGCTGTTTCCGAAAACGCCTCGCAGCAGCTCGTCGATATCCTTGGCCATGAGTTTTGATCCTCCTTGGACTTTTCTCAGTTTCTGCTATGATTATAACGCAAAAGCGCCGGATTTGCAAACAAAGACTGCAAATAGGAATAGGGCACCAGCGCCTTGCATTCGGCCAGCGAAAAGATCTCCTCTGTAGAGGCCAGCCGCTTGCCGCAGGTCTCGCCGGGCTGCAGGACCACCTGCTCCAGCGTAAAGCTGCCTTCAAACAGCCAGACATCGAGAAAATCATCTCTCCGCTGCAGCTGCAGCAGGCAGCGCCCCTGTGCCGGCAAAAAGCTAAGACCCGTCTCCTCCCGGATCTCCCGCAGAATGGCGGTGCGGCTGTCCTCTCCCGCGATGGCAGAACCGCCGGTACATTCCCAAAGCAGAGGAAAGCCCTTGGATGGATCCCGCCGGGTCAGCAGAAAAAGTCCGTCCTCCCGGCGCAGCCAGGCCTGAACGGCCAGATGATAATCTCCTTCCGCCAACAGGTCGCCCCGCCGATGGAGCCGCCCCGTTTTTTGCCGCCGTGCATCGTAAATATCCCAAAGCTCCTCCGGGCTGCTCCGGCGGTTGCGCCGGTCCTGCTCCTGCAGAGCTTGTGCACTGTATGCCATCCCATCGCTTCCTTTAATACATTTTGTTATTTCAGTATACGGCAAGTATCAAGCGCTGTCAAAGGGAAAACAGGCTTTACAGGGCGTATTCTGCGAAAAAATTTGTCTTGCTTTTTGGAGAATTTCTGTGTATATTGTTTATACTGTATATAAACAGAGGAGGGATCGCGTTGGATATTCGCATTCGCGTCGGCAGCACCCGGCCCATTTATCAGCAGATCGCCGATCAGATCAAGGCCGCCATTGTCTCCGGCCAGCTTTCGCCGGGGGAGTCCCTTCCCTCTATCCGTGCGCTGGCACAGCAGCTGCAGATCAGCGTCATCACCACAAAGCGGGCCTATGACGAGCTGGAAAAGGAGGGCTTGATCTGTACCGTAGCCGCGAAGGGCTGTTTCGTGGCCAAAAACAACGGGCCGCGGATCCGGGAGGAGCGGCTTCGCCAGCTGGAGGCCCATGTTCTGGCGGCGCTGGAGCTGGCGCCGGCCTGCGGCCTTTCGCCGGAGGATGTGGTCGACCTGTTCCGCCTGTTCGCCCAGGAGCTTTCTGCAAAGGAATGAGCCGCCGCGCAAAAAAGCAGCGCCCTCTGGGGCGCTGCTTTCGCTGCTGCAGCGGATTATGGTTCCTGCCGCCCGGGATCGCTTATCCCTCTGACTTCCGGATATGCTCCCGGATCTCTGCTTCGTGCTTTTGGCAATAAGCGTAGCTGCTTCGCATAAAATCTTCAATATTCTGGCTTCTATACATAGCGTCCAATGTGTTAAGAATAGGCTTCCCATCCGCCATCAAGTCGAAGAAATAGGGA
>ERZ808252.636-NODE-636-length-32172-cov-4.907806_pt1 | contig 32172 bp, 25 predicted proteins | sample MGYA00521242_ERZ808252 | MGnify/ENA primary metagenome ERZ808252 (study PRJEB31516, sample SAMN03275581) | gut metagenome | biome: mammalia-associated habitat; material: feces | host: Papio cynocephalus | place: Kenya | collected 2012-08-07 ...
AGATATCCCCCGTCCCCCGCGCTCCAACGTTCCCCAGAATAGATATCCCCCCGCGCTCCATCATCCCCTAGAATAGATCCCCACCCTCCCCTATCGAGAAAATATCGCCAAATTCTGCAAACTTTCCTCAAAAAGAAACACTTGCCCCATCGAATTTTTCGTTGTATAATGGTATGCAGAAAAATATTCAGTTTGGAGGAAGAAAAAATGAACTTAAATTTAAGACCCGCAGAAGAATGTAAATATGATGCTGTTTCGCTTGGCGAAGTAATGCTTCGTCTGGATCCGGGCGAAGGACGCATCCGTACCGCAAGATCGTTTCGTGCCTGGGAAGGCGGCGGTGAGTACAATGTAGTTCGTGGACTGAGAAGATGCTTTGGCATGAACACAGGTGTGATCACGGCATTTGCGGACAATGAAGTAGGTAAATTGATGGAAGACTTCATTTTGCAGGGCGGTGTCGACACTTCTTTGATCAAATGGATGGAGACCGACGGAATCGGACGTGTATGCCGTAATGGTTTGAACTTTACCGAGCGTGGATTTGGTATCCGTGGTGCCGTTGGATGTTCCGACCGTGCGAATACAGCCATTTCTAAGGCAAAACCGGAAGACTTCGATTTTGATTATATTTTTGGAGAATTGGGTGCACGCTGGTTACATACCGGCGGAATTTATGCCGCTTTGTCCGAGCAGTCTTGTGAGACGGTGCTGGCAGCGATCAAAGCAGCGAAGAAGTACGGAACCATCGTTTCTTATGACCTCAACTACCGTCCATCCATGTGGAGCGCGATCGGTGGTATCGAGAAAGCACAGGAAGTAAATAAAGAAATCGCAAAATACGTAGACGTAATGATCGGAAATGAAGAAGATTTCACGGCTTGTCTTGGATTTGAGATCGAGGGAAATGACGCCAATCTGAAAGAATTGAATTTGGACGGATATAAGAAAATGATCAACGAGGCAGCGAAGACCTATCCAAACTTTAAAGCCGTAGCAACGACGCTTCGTGAAGTAAAGACAGCGACAGTCAATGACTGGAGTGCGATCTGCTGGGCAGATGGTGAGATCTTCAAAGCCAAAGATTACAAAGGACTTGAGATCATGGATCGTGTCGGCGGCGGAGATTCCTTTGCTTCCGGTCTGATCTATGGTCTGATGACAACAGAAAATGCAGAACTTGCTGTAAATTACGGTGCGGCTCACGGTGCATTGGCAATGACAACCCCTGGTGATACTACGATGGCAAGCAAGAAAGAAGTAGAAGCCATCATGGGCGGTGCAGGAGCGCGTGTACAGCGATAATTAAACTTTAATGAAGCTATAATTAGCGGTAATCAGCAGATAAACGAACATAAATTTGTATGGAGGAATGACATGTATAAAATTAATGACAACTATTTAAAATTACCTGGAAGTTATCTTTTTTCGACGATTGCGAAGAAAGTAAATGCGTATACGGAAGCAAATCCGGACAAAAAAGTGATCCGCCTCGGAATCGGAGACGTAACACTTCCCCTTGCGCCGGCAGTCATTGACGCAATGCACAAAGCCGTTGATGAGATGGCTCATGCTGAGACATTTCACGGTTATGCACCGGATCTCGGTTACGAATTTCTGCGCAGTGCGATTGTAGAAAACGATTACAAAGCACGCGGCGTAGATATTGCTATTGACGAGATCTTCGTCAGCGACGGAGCAAAGAGCGATTCCGGAAATATCGGAGACATTTTCGCACAGAATAACCGTATCGCAGTATGTGATCCGGTTTACCCGGTTTATGTAGATACCAATGCCATGGCAGGTAGAACCGGAGACTACGTGAAAGAGAAAGAAGCATGGTCAAATGTAATTTATATGCCATGTACCGCAGAAAATAATTTTGTACCGGAAATTCCAAAAGAGACACCGGACATCATTTACATCTGCTGTCCAAACAATCCGACCGGAACAACATTAAATAAAGATCAGCTTCAGAAGTGGGTTGACTTTGCTTTGACAAAAGGTTCTGTTATCATTTATGATGCAGCTTATGAAGCATACATTTCCGAGGACGACGTACCACACAGCATTTACGAATGCGATGGCGCGAAGAAATGTGCGATCGAGATGAGAAGTTTCTCCAAAAATGCCGGATTTACCGGAACTCGTCTTGGATTTACCGTAATTCCGAAAGAGCTTACCTGTGACGGCGTATCGCTGAACAGTCTCTGGGCAAGAAGACACGGAACCAAGTTCAATGGAGCACCTTATATCATCCAGCGCGCCGGCGAAGCGGTATACAGTCCGGAAGGAAAGAAACAGACAAAAGAGCAGATTGCATATTACATGAACAATGCAAAGATCATCCGCGAGGGATTGACCAATGCCGGATATACCGTATTTGGTGGTGTAAACGCACCATATATCTGGTTGAAGACACCGGACAATATGACATCCTGGGATTTCTTCGATTATTTGCTTGAAAATCTCAACATCGTCGGAACACCGGGAAGCGGTTTCGGACCAAGCGGAGAAGGATATTTCCGACTGACTGCATTTGGCTCTTTAGAGAATACCAAAGAGGCGATGGAGCGCATCGTAAAATAAATTCGTGCCATGTCGTCTCAGAATGGAGGTCTATATGAAGAAACGTAGTAAAGTAACCGCAGTGCTGCTTAGCCTGGCATTGCTGATCTGTGCCCTGCCGGCCACGGTTGTGAAGGCGGATTCCACAGGAAGTTCGGATGATACATCCGTAGAGGTTTCTCCTTATATCTCATTGGGAGCGGACTTGAACGCACAGCAGAAAGACATTGTCTTAAGTCTCCTTGGCGTGACCGAGTCAGACCTTGACAATTATGAAGTTTTACAGGTGACGAACAAAGACGAACATGAATATCTTGACGACTATCTCTCCGCTTCGGTGATCGGAACGAAAGCACTTTCGTCCGTCCGCATCGAAAAAGGCGAAGAGGGAAAGGGCATTCATGTAGAGACAAAAAATATCACCTATTGTACGAGCGGAATGTACACCAATGCGCTGATCACCGCCGGTATCACGGATGCCGATGTGATCGTTGCCGGACCATTTGAACTTTCCGGCACGGCAGCGCTTGTCGGTGCGATGAAAGCCTATGAGGCAATGACCGGCGAGACATTGAGTGATGACCGCGAGGATGCCGCAACCAATGAACTGGTGCTGACCAGCGAGCTGGCACAGAGCATTGGCTCTGACGATGCGGAGCAGCTGATGGCGCTTGTGAAAGAGAAAGTGGCAAACGGCGATATCAAAGATGCAGAAGGTCTTCAGAAAGCAGTTGAAGAGTCTGCCGATGAACTTGGTGTCAGCCTGACCGATGCCCAGAAGCAGAAACTCGCACAATTATTTGACAAAATCAGTAAATTGGATCTTGATGTCGATAAATTGAAGCAGCAGGCAGAAAACATCTACAACAAACTGCAGGATTTGGGGCTGACTGTGGATGAGGCGCAGAGCTGGCTTGACAAGATCGTATCATTCTTTAAAAAAATTGCCGAGACGGTATCGTCCTGGTTCTAGTATAAGGATCCGTTGTACCGGATTTTTATAGAAAAGTGAAAATCTCCCTGTTTTGGTGCGGTGGCATCAGAGCGGGGAGATTTTTTTAACTTGCCATTCTATGCCTCACTGTGATATAATAAACTATGTGTGCACAAACGCACGAAAAGAGATGGAGGAATGTCACATGAAGATAAGTGTAGTTATTGCTTATCATGATGAAAAACAGTATATAAAAGACTGTTTGGCGAGCCTTGCAGAGCAGACATTTCAGGACTTTGAAGTGATCCTTGTCTGTGATGGATGCGGGGCACCGGAAGAAGGGATTCCGGAGAAGCTGAACATTGTGACCGTGAGGCAGGAAGAAAAAGGTGTTGCGGCGGCAAGAAATGCGGGAATAGAAAAAGCCCGGGGAGAATATGTATTGTTTTTGGATGCCGACGATTATCTGGCAGAAGAGACACTGGAGGCACTGGCACAGAAAGCAGATGGTGAGACACTGGTATATGGGCCAAAGACGGCAACCTGGTACAGCAGAAAAGTATATCAGGACAATGGGGAAGAATTGGACGAGCAGAACGATACCAATGATGGCAGTGCAGAAGAGAAGCAAACAAAGAGAAATCCAGAGGATCCCTATGACTTTTTGGTTGCACATACCAAAAATTGGCAGAACATATCGGCGCTCGGCCTGCTGGTCCCACGGAAACTTTTGATGGAAAACCAGATCCGTTTCTGTGAAGAACTGGTGTATGATGCTGATATTCCGATGCTTATGGAGATGCTGGCAAAGGCATTAAAGACAGCTTATCAGGAAAAGGGAATTTATATCAAGAGAAAGCACAACGATCCGATCAATCTGCCGTCCCTTTTACAGAAAAAGGATGCTGCGAAAAAAGTGGCAGAGGCGATGAAGAGTTACCGCCTGGCAAGTCCGTTTGCAGACCGGGAGAACGCAAAGGTATTTCATTACCGTTTTGCAATGTGCCTTGTGACGATGATCTCGCCATATATGATAGAGAGCAAAGCGGCAGAGAAAAAAGAGACCGCAGGGGAATTAAAACAGACATTGGAAATACTTGGAAAAGATGGCTGGGCACAGATTTCATTAAAACATCATCCGAGAAAACTGATCGCCTATGGTCTTGCCGGTGATGCCGCTAAGATCGTAAAGAAGACGAGAAACCATGCGAGACGCCAGACGTTGTTCCGCGTATGCACGAGCCGCGCAAAATGCAAGCGGTATTTGTACGAAAAAGTATTCAGTAAGATGAAAATGCTTGACGACATGGTAATCTTTGAGAGTTTCTTTGGAAAAAGTTATTCAGACAGTCCAAAGTACATCTTTGAATATATGAACGAAACGTATCCGGGAAAGTACCGGTATATGTGGGTAAATGCAGGGAAGAAGCTGAACCTGCCGTATCCGTCAAAACAGATGAAGCGGTTTAGTTTTAAATATTTCTTTTATATGGCAAGAGCCAAATACATTGTATTTAATGGCAGACAGCCACAGTATTTTATCAAACGGAAGGGCAATGTCTTTTTGGAGACATGGCATGGAACCCCGCTGAAAAAGCTGGTATTTGATATGGAAGATGTGACGACGGCGTCGCCGCTTTACAAAGAGCAGTTTTATATCCAGACGCGGTCGTGGGATTATCTCGTTGCACCGAACCGGTTTTCCGAGGACGTTTTCCGCCATGCTTTCATGTACGATGGGAAGATGCTGGAGACGGGGTATCCGAGAAATGACATTCTGTATTGTAAAGATATGGAAAAACGGATGCGCGAGGTCAAGGAAGAACTGCATCTGCCGCAGGACAAAAAAATCATCTTGTATGCGCCGACATGGCGGGACGATGAATTTTACGGACATGCCAAATACAAATTTACGCTGCAGCTGGATCTTGCGAAAATGCAGAAAGAGCTTGGGGATGAATACATCATTTTGCTGCGGACGCATTATTTTATCGCAGATGTGCTCGATCTTTCCGAATATGAGGGATTTGCGTACAATCTGAGCAAATATGATGATATCGCGAGATTATATCTTATCTCCGATGTGCTGATCACAGATTATTCGTCGGTATTTTTCGATTATGCGAACCTGCGCCGGCCGATGCTTTTCTTTACTTATGATCTGGAGAAGTACCGCAGCGTGCTCCGCGGATTTTACATCGATGTGGAAGAAGAACTTCCGGGACCGATGCTGATGACGACGGAGGAAGTGATCGGGGCATTGCAGGATATTGAAAAAGTTGTAACCGATTATCGTGATAAATATACCGCATTTTGCGATAAATATTGTGCATGGGAAGACGGAACGGCGGCGAAGAAAGTCGTAGAGGCCGTATTTTCGGACAAAAGTAACAAATAAAAAGGATAGAAGGTTTAGAAGAAATGGCTAAGATTAGTATCATTGTTCCTTATTTGAAAGGACCGGCGTACTTAGAAGATTGTATTCAGAGTATTGAAGACCAGAAAATGGATGACATCGAAGTGATCCTCGTGGATGATAAAGACGGACATGACGTGCCGGAAAGCATTATGCAGAAAGACTTTGTCAAATATGTCTGCATGGATGACGAAAAAGATGTCGATGAATTTTATGAAAGAAAACATGCTTTTTTGGCAGAGCGCAGACGGAAACGTCTGGGAATGACGAAAGAAGAATATGCGGCTCATTTGCTGCAAAAAGAGCAGCTGAAAGCGGAGGAAGAAGAGGATACGGACGATCCAAACGTCGAAAATCCGGTAGAAGGTGAATTGGAGATCACACTTCGTCCCTTTGGTGTGGCAGCAGCGAGAAATACCGGCGTGAAATACGCGACGGGAACGTATCTGTATTTTTTGGATGCAGACGACTATCTGCTGGAAGATGCGCTGCCAAAATTATATCGTCTGGCCGAAGAGAAAAACGCGGATATTGTAACCGGAAACCGCTATGCTTCCTGGTTCCGTCCGATCAGTTTTGATTTTGAAAAAGCAAAAGCCGATTCCGAGATTGAGGGAATTGTGCCGCTGGAAGGGGAGGCATTGGAGGACGTTTTGTCAACGCGTTTTACGATGCAGCATTTCCTGATCCGCAGGTCGTATTATGATGCGCAGGGCGTGTCCTTCAATGAGATGATCACGTTTTATTCGGATGTTCCGGTTATCGCACAACTTCTTGCCGGAGCGAAGGGGAAAATGTGGGCAGACGGCAGCAGTATCTATGTGTGGCGCCGCCGCAACGATCCCATCCATCTGCCGGCTCTCAGCCAGAAGAAGAGAAAGCGCAGAACCGATGATTATATCGAGAGTTTTGAGGCTGCAAAAGAAGCGGTAAAAAATGCGGATGAATCGCTGCAGTTTGCGTTAAACCGCCGTTTGTGCCGTTTTACGATCAGTAAATTTCCAGACCGCCTGAAGGGTTCCAAGAGTGTGCGTTATACGAAGCACCTGCGTCAGATACCGAAAGATCAGTTGAAAAAGATTAAAAAAGAACTGACATTTTTCCATGGAATTGAACTGGGATATATTGTAAAAGGAAAATACCGTACAGCGAAGCCGTTTGAGCGCATGGCGCATGTGATGCAGAAAAAACGCGGTCTGCTCGGAAAACCGATCCAGTACTGGAGATTTTTAGATAAACATATTTTCCAAAAAATGCCAGTGAAAGAGAACTGGGTATTTGTCGAAAGTTTCTTTGGAAAGAGCTATTCGGACAGCCCGAAATATTTGTATGAATATTTATATGATACATATGGAGATAAATACCATTACATCTGGTGCCTCAATAAACGCGCCAAAGAGATGAAGGGACACCCGCCGATCTGTAAACGGCATACGCTCCGTTATGTATACTATCTGTCCCGTTCAAAGTATATTATCTGCAATACGAGACAGCCGGCGTGGTTTAAAAAGCGCCCGGAAGTGATGTTTTTGGAGACATGGCATGGTACGCCGCTGAAAAAACTGGCATTTGACCTGGATGACATTCATGCGGCAAGCCAGAATCACAAGACGATGTTTTACCGTCAGGGCAAGGCGTGGAATTATCTGATCTCTGCGAACCGTTTTTCGACTGATGTATTTGAGCGTGCATTCTGTGTGCCACGCGAGAAGATCATTGAGGTTGGATATCCGCGAAATGACATCCTGTATTCGGAGCGCGCGGACGAGATTGCGAAAGAAGTGAAGAAAGAATTTGGCATTCCGGAGGGCAAGCGCGTTATCCTGTATGCGCCGACATGGCGAGACAACCAGTTTTATGCAAAGGGAAAATACAAATTTACTCTTGCGATGGATCTGGAGCGTATGCGCAAAGAATTTGGAAAAGACAGTGTCATCCTGCTTCGTACGCATTACTATATTGCGGACAGCCTGGATCTAACCGGATTGGAAGATTTTGTATATAATGGCAGCACGTACAATGACGTATCCCGCCTGTATCTGGCGAGTGACATTTGTATCACGGATTATTCGTCGGTATTTTTCGATTACGCGAACCTGCGCCGACCGATGCTGTTCTTTGCCTATGATTATGAGGATTATAAAGATGAGATCCGCGGAATGTATTTTGATATGAATACCGAACTTCCGGGGCCTATCGTACAGACCAATGACGAACTTGTGGATGCCCTGCATCATATCGATGAGATTTCAGAGAAATACAAAGAACGTTACGACCGCTTCTATGACAAATTCTGTCATGTAGATGATGGACATGCGGCAAAACGTGCGATCGATATTGTGTTTGAGGGGGCAAAACCTACTTTTGCAGAAACGGAGGAATGATGTGAAAACCGTGCTTCGATATATTGTGAAAAGTCTGGTAATCTCGTTGTACCGCCTTATGTGTGTGGTCATACCGGTCAATAAAAAGCGCATTGTATTTGATTCGAGCCTGGGAAAAAGTTACTCAGGAAATCCGCGTCATATCTTTGAGTATATGGTAGAAAATGGCTACCAGGAAAAATGGGAATGTACGTGGTTTTACGAAAATGAGCCGTATCCGATACCGGGGGACGGTTATCAGTTCCGATATGGAAGGCTGCGCTATTTGTATTATATGGCAACCGCGAAAGTATGGGTATTTGACTGCCGCCAGCCGGAGTGGCTGATCAAGCGCAAGGGGTGTTATTATATCCAGACGTGGCATGGAACTCCGCTGAAAAAGCTGGTTCTTGATATGGAAGACGTATTTATGGTCAATGAGACAGACATTGATTCGTACCAGAAGGGATTCGTGAAAAATGTGCAGAGCTGGGACTACCTGATCTCACAGAATCCATTTTCTACGACGACATTCCGGCGCGCATTTGATTTTAATAAATGTATGCTGGAGATCGGATATCCGCGAAATGATATTTTGTTTAAGAAAAATAATCCGGAAGATATCCTGCGTCTCAAACGCCGCCTCGGACTTCCGCTGGATAAGAAGATCCTTTTGTATGCGCCGACGTTCCGCGACGATGAGTTTAATGAAAATTCAAGTTACAAATTCAGTCCGAAGCTGTCGTTTCAGAAGTTAAAGGAAGAATTGCAGGACGAGTACATTTTGATCGTAAAATACCATTATCTCATCATGGATTACATTGACTGGTTCCAGCACAAAGGATTTATCTATCATTTTGACCAGAGTAATGATATCGCCGAATTGTTTTTGGTGTCCGATATGCTGATCACCGACTATTCGTCGGTTATGTTTGACTACAGTATATTGCAGCGCCCGATGTTTTTTTATGCGTATGATCTGGATAAATATAAAAATGATCTGCGTGGCTTTTATTTTGACTACCGCGGCGAGATGCCGGGACCGATTTCGATGGATACCGACGAATTGATCCGCGATATCAAGCAGTATGATGCTGCCCGGTATGAAGAACGGTATGAAAATTTCCGCAAAAAATACAATTGCTGGGACGACGGAAATGCCTCGGCAAAAGTCGTGGAAACGATAGAAGAATTATTGAAAAGTTAGGATAAGGACTGCTTACGAGGCAGTCCTTTTTTCTAACTCTACGAGTGGAACCGGCATCAGGGATAATACAGCGACCATAACCCAATGTACCGGGCTGAGCGGTACGGTATGGAAGATAAATTGTAATGGCGCGCACGTGATGACGGCACATTGCAGCGCGATACACAGGAAGGAACTCACAGCTAATTTCCGATTTCCGAGGATTCCCATATGAAAAAGGGATTCTTTTGCACTGCGCATATTGAAGGAATGCACTAACTGCGACAAAGACAATACGGCGAAACACATGGTGCTTCCCACATCGGTACCCCCGGTTTTGTGTCCCAGCAGATAGGCAAAGAGGGCAAGGGAGCCGATGAACATGCCTTCCACGAAGATACGGAACATTCCACCGCCGCCAAAAAGTCCTTTTTTATCGGAGCGTGGCGGTTCTTTCATAATGTCTTTTTCCGGCGGCTCCAGGCCGAGACAGATGGCTGGAAAAGAGTCGGTCACCAGATTGATAAACAGAAGCTGCACCGGCAGCAGCGGTGAATTGTGCCCCAGCAAAATGGCGGCAAAGATAGTCATGATCTCGCCGATATTGCAGGACAGCAGAAAATGAACGGCTTTTTTGATGTTCTGGTAGATCCCGCGCCCTTCTTCGACGGCATCGACGATGGTGGCAAAATTGTCGTCCATAAGTACCATGTCGGCGGCGTTTTTCGCAACGTCCGTACCGGATTTTCCCATGGCGCAGCCGATGTCCGCTTTTTGCAGAGCGGGCGCGTCGTTGACCCCGTCTCCGGTCATGGCAACGACTTCTCCCTGTGCCTGAAAGGCTTTTACGAGGCGCACTTTGTGGGTCGGCGAAACACGGGCATAGATACTATGGTCAGAAATCACCTGGGAAAGTTCGGTGTCGGTAAGCTGTTCCAGTTCGGGGCCGGTCATAACTTCATTGTCATTTTTACAGATGCCAAGCGCCTTGCCGATCGCAGCCGCGGTTAACTTGTGGTCGCCTGTGATCATGACTGGCCGGATACCGGCACGCCGGCACCGCGTCACGGCGAACGGCGCTTCTTTTCTCGGAGGATCCATAAAGGCAGCAAAACCAACAAATATCAGATCGTTGTCACAGGTTTTATGTACGGAAGCGGGAGACGCTTTCGGCAGATCGCGATACCCGATGGCAAGCACACGGAGAGCATCCATGGCATACATTTGTAAAATGTCGCCAAGGTGCTTTTTTTGCAGGGAACTAAGCTCTTTTTCCCCCTCTTTTGTCAGTATTTTTGTGCAGCGCGATAAGATGATCTCCGGTGCGCCCTTTGTGATACAGCGCAGACCGCCGGAAAAAGAGTGGATGGTTGTCATTCTTTTGCGCTTGGAATCGAAAGGGATCTCATCCACCAACGGAAAAGTTTGCTTCCAAATTTTTACAGGAAGAGACTGCTCATCGGCATATTGATAAATGGCTTTTTCTACCGGACTGCGGCCGTGGCTGGCTAATGTAAAGAATTCAAATAATTTTTCCGGTGTCACAAGGGAGTGCGATTTTGTCATTGTCATTTTATTTTCTGTCAGAGTTCCCGTCTTGTCAGAACAGATAACGGTGGCACTTCCCAGCGTTTCGACTGCAGGAAGCCGCCGGATGACCGCATTTTTTTTTGCCATGCGCTCGACACCGAGCGAGAGCATGATCGTGACAAGAGCCGGCAGGCTTTCCGGGATCGCTGCGACGCCGAGGCTGACGGAAGTCATAAACATATCAAGGAGCGGCTGTTTTTTTAAAATCCCCAAAAAGAAGATGAGGACACAGATCCCCAAGGCAAGCACGCCGAGGAGTTTGCCGGTATGATTCAGTTTTTTTTGCAGCGGCGTATCCGGCGGCGTTTCGGACGAGATCAGATCGGCAATCCGTCCCAGTTCGGTCTGCATGCCGGTCGCTGTGACGACAGCCGTGCCGCTTCCTCCGACGACGATCGTTCCGGCAAAGACCATGTTGGTTTTGTCTGCAAGCGAAGCGGTTTTGTCGGACAATGATTTTACATTTTTTTCCGCTGGATGCGTCTCGCCTGTCAAGGCAGATTCTTCCACGGAAAGCGACAGACTTGTCAATAACCGGGCATCGGCAGGTACGAGATGCCCGGATTCCAATAGGATGATATCGCCCGGTACAAGGGCGGAAGCTTCGATCTGTTTGGTGGTTCCATCGCGGAGACAGAGTGCCAGAGGGGCAGAAAGTTCCTTCAGCGCCTCAAGCGAGCGGCGCGCGCGTGCTTCCTGAAAAACGCCCAAAATCGCATTCAGAATAACGATTGCCAGGATGATCGCCGGCTCGACCAGATCAATCCGGCCTTGCAGATACGAAACCAAAAACGAGATCAACGCCGCGATAAGCAGTGTGATAATCATAAAATCTTTCATTTGATTTAAGAAGGAAACAAACAGACTTTCCGGTTTCTTATGTTCCAGTTCATTCCTACCGTAGGTGCTCTGGCGTTTTGCCGCTTCTTTCTCGGAAAGTCCGGCTGCTTCGGATGTCTCCCAGTGAGCAAGAACTTCTTTCGGGGTACGGTGTTCCCAGGATAATGGATTCATAATGCCCTCCTTTGGCAGTAGTACAATTCAGTGTATGCGGCAGGAAGGTAAAAAAGCACCGGAAGGGAAAGAAAACATAAGATGATACTAGGGTATGGGAGGATAAGAACGGAGCGCTGCGACGCGGAGTTCGCCTGTTTGTAGGGACGCGAGAGCTGCGAAGCAGCGGAGCGGACCGTAGTATCATGTTATCCACAGGGACGCGGCGGTGTGGCGAGAAATCGGCAAAAGAGCAGTCATGTACCCCGGAAAAGCGAAAAATAAGTCATTCCAGTGGTGAGCCGGCGTTAGGAAGAGCAGTTGTGCACCCCGGAAAAGTGAAAAACAAGTCATTCCAGTGGTGAGCTGGCGTTAGGAAGAGTAGTCGTGCACCCCGGAAAAGCAAAAAGCAAGTCATTACAGTGGTGAGCCGCTGATGGAAAGAGCAGTCACGCACCCCGGAAAAGTAAAAAACAAGTCATTACAGTGGTGAGCCGGCGATGGGAAGAGCAGTCGTGCACCCCGGAAAGGCGAAAAGTAAGTCATTCCAGTGGTGAGTTGCTGATGGAAAGAGCAGTCGTGCACCCTGGAAAAGCGAAAAACAAGTCATTCCAGTGGTGAGTTGCTGATGGAAAGAGTAGTCAGGCACCCCGGAAAGGTGAAAAGCAAGTCGTTTCAGTGGTGAGCCGGCGATGGGAAGAGCAGTCAGGCACCCCGGAAAGGTGAAAAACAAGTCATTCCAGTGGTGCAAGGGAATGCCCCCTCAGTTATACTTCGGCAGCTGTCGCCGTTAGGAAGAGCAGTCCATGCACCCCGGAAGAAGAGAAAATAGGCGTTAGAAGGAAAACAAAAATGGGAAAGGAGGTTAAATCATGCTATGGATTATTTTACTTGCCCTGTCGGCGACGGTGGATTCGTGGGCGGTGGGGATGGCATATAAAGCGCAGAAGATCAAGATCCCGCTGTCGGCGAAGGGGATGATCTCGCTGGTGTCCGGAATGACGGCGCTGATAGCGGTGCTTTTTGGCAGACTGCTTTCGGAGATCCTGCCGATCGCGGCGATTCAGGCATCCGGAGGAACGCTGCTGGCGGTCATGGGCGTGAAAGCGTTGTGGCAGATAAAAAAAGAAGAAGAAAAGACCAACTATGATCTTGATCTCTCGCAGAAAATCGAGACGTGGGAGGCGGTCTGGATGGGGACGGTACTGTCGGTAGATTCTTTTCTGGTGGGAATCGGACTGGTACAATATGGAAATCAGGCTTATGTTTTCCCGGCGTTAGTAACAATTTTTACAGCTGCATTTCTTGTCTTAGCTCAGCAAATTCGATATTGGAGAATATTTGATTATATTTCTGCTGTGTTTTTGACACTTGCCGGAGTGTTTCAGTTATTTAGTACATTATAATGTGATAATTAATGGCAAAATGAAACCAGCGTTTTCCATGAGGAATTTAGAACTCCGTTCGGAATGGAAAACTCTGGTTTTGTTTTCTATTTTAATCATTACAGTAACATTTTCCTATTTACAAAAAGCTTACTTTTATATACAATATTAGATAGGAAAGTCTGTTTTGTAACAGAATGGAGAAAGGCGGGAAAAGCAAATGAGCATCGTAGCACAATTCTTTATGATAATGGGGGGAGTACTGACCGGATATGTGGGGATAGGTCTGGCAGCGGCGCTTGGTAATCTGGTCGGGGGGACTATTTTCCGTTTTCAATTTGACGAATTTATCTTTTTTATGGTACGGCTTGGAAAATCCGGGAAACATTTTTCCTTTGGATTGTGCGATCCACGGCCGTACATAAAATGTCAGATGATCGATATGAAGCCAACGAAGGTGCGCGGTGTGATCTATGGGGCATTTTCGATGGCGGTCGCATTGTTTATCACGGAGACAGTATCGTTGCAGCTGTTTGCGGCAAAGCGTATGCCATTTAACGCGTTTACGCTGCCGATGGCGATCGTGATGATTGGCTATACGTGCTTTATCGTTGTTCATCTTGCGTTTACTCAAAAGAAAAACGTAGGGGAAAATCCGGGGGGCATTTTGCGGGAAGAATATCAGCGTATTTACGGAGAGATAAAAAACGGTACGGAGCCGGGGCAGATTGAGGTAAATGATATCGAATATACCGGACATCTGACTGATCTGGGTGTGTACAAGAAATATCTTATTTTAAAATATTATCATTATCTGGATAAAGGCGAGTATGCGCAGGTTTCAAAAATCATTGACGAACTGGAAAACTATGTGCCGGATAAGTGGTCAAAAAGCGATCTTCCGATGCTTTGTGAATTGGTATTTTACCATGTCATCATCCGGAAAAATGAGGCAAAGGCGCAGTTTTACGGAAAACCATTCTGTAATATGCTTGAAGGAAATGAAGAAATTAACGAAAAGAGAGTATTTGCGTACTGGCTTTTCTTTGAACAGGAAGACAAAGGAGCCGCATTGCAGTATACGATGCAGACATTGCGCCAGGTGCCGAACTATCATCTGACGGGATGTCAAAAATTGGAAGAAAAATTGTTGAGCGCGCTGATTAAGCGGATCGAACGTACAGCATAAGGAAGAAGAGAGGGTAACGATGAAGGAAAAGATTTTGTCACTGGCACAGGGAAAATTTCGATACCGGCTGCCCAAACTGCAGGTGTCGGCGGAACGGCTGACGCTGCAAGTGGAAGAGGGGGGCGAAAGTTCGGCGAAGATTGTGATTTCCAATGACGAAGGAACAAAGATCAAAGGGTTTGGAGCCAGCGAGGACATTCATTTTGATTTTTTCCCGATCTTTCACGGAAAAGAAAACGAGGTAACTGTGCGTGTGAGAGCGGGAAACCGGAAAGCCGGCGAGACACTTACCGGAGTATTGTATCTTGTGACAGATTGTGGAGAACAGACGCTTCCTTATGAAGTGCAGATTATAAAGCCGTATTTGAAAGATTCCGGTGGAAGGACAATCCGGGGATACGAAGAGTTTGTGCGGTTTGCCGGAGAAAATCCGGACGAGGCAGTACGGATCTTTTATCATGAAAAATTTTTGGAACGCTATCTGGATAAATTGGAAGACAAGCGGCTGTATCAGCATTTGACAAAGAAAAATTCGAAAAAACATGCGCTGCATGAATTTTTGGTGGCACATGGGGATGTGAAGCCGTCTGTTGCAGAGGAAAAAGCGCCGGAGACAACAAAGCATGAGACAACTGTAGAACGAAAGAAACAAACAAATAGTTTAAGAAAAAAGAAACAGTGGAGAGATGCCGTCAAAGCGCATCTTCAATATATTATGAACAGCAGCCGGCGCGAAAAATGGCTGGAAGCAGTCCGTCAGCTGGATCCGGAAGATGATATCCTGCAGGGATATCTTGCGTGGCAGCGAAGAGACGAAGAGGGAATGCAGAGATATCTTGGCGCTGTATGCGGGATGCCGGAGCCGGAAGAAGGCGCACCGCTGGAGCAAGTACTGCGTTATCTGAGCGCCTGGTATGTCAAATGTAAGATCAGCCAGAATGAACTTGACAAAGATGAATTTTACGGACAAGTGCGTCAATACCAGGCGGAAGGATACCAGCATATCCTGTTTACGGTTCTTTTGGAGCGCATGGGGTATTATGAGGAAGAGGTAATGGGACTCTGGGACGATCTGAACCAGCTCTGGGCAGACGGATGTTACAGCCCCTATCTGTACCTGTATCAGGCGATGATTCTTTTGCAGGAGCCGGATCTTCTGGTGCGTCTGGACGCGCAGACGGTAGGAAGCTGCCTGTTTGCCCTTCGCCATGATCTGCTTACGGAAAATGAAGTACTGGCAATCTCATTTCTGGCAGCAAAGAAAAAGCGCGAGACGCCGGCGCTGCTTTCCCTGTTGATGGGATGTTATCGCAAATTTCATACAAAGGACACGCTGCATAGTATCTGTGCACTGCTGATCCGTGGAGAAAAACAGGGGCCGCAGTATCTGCCGTGGTACGAACTTGGAGTGAAAAATCATCTGCATCTGACGGAGTTATATGAATACTATATGTATTCCCTGAAACCGGAAGATTTTTCTAATTTTGATCCGGCGGTGTATACGTATTTTCAATTTGAAAACCATCTCCGCGACTCGGTAAAAGCAGAATTTTTCAGACATATTGTGGAGCAGAGAGAGGCACTTCCGCAAGTGTATGACAGTTATAAAGAGGCGATCCGCGAGTATGTGGTTGCACAGGTAAAAAATGGAAAAGTCAATGAGACACGCGCTGCCCTGTATGACAAGATCCTGCCGGAGATGGACAACATCGAGGAACTTTATGGCAGACTGCCGGAAATCCTTTTTGCTCACCGGGTCAAATGCAAGACGGACAAACATATTGTGCGCGTAGTGGTTGTACACGATGAGGGGGGCGGCGAACAGAGTTATCCAGTGCAGGACGGACAGGCGGTCATACATATTGCCACGCCGAATTACCGCATTTACTTTATCGATGAAAATGGCTATTATTATGCGGGGACAGTCGGATATGAATTAAAAAAGTTATGCCATTTGGACTCTCTGATCGAGACGTGTTATAATTATGGTTCGGACTCCTTTTTGGTGAAATTATATCTGTTTTCCCGGATTTTGACGGAAAATGTCCGGATATCGACCAAAGAAGCCATTCTGATCCACGAACTGATCCGGGGAGATATGCTTGGTGTCGAATACCAGCATAAGGGACTTTTAATATTGTATGATTATTATCGTTCAATCGGCGAAGATGCGCTTTTGGAAGAAGTGATCCGTGCGATAGATTTTCATTATATCAGCCGCGAGAGACAGGCGGGAATCCTGCAGACGATGATCCAGTACCAGATGAATGAAGATGCGCTGGGGGTATTCCGCAAGTACGAACTGACCGAATGTACGCCGAAACTGATCCTGCTTCTGATCACCTGGGTGCTTGACGAAGAGCAGCAGCAGAAATTTGATCCGTATTATATGCGGCTGTGTGATTTCCTCTACGATAAAGGGGAAAAAAATAAAGTGACGCTTTCGTATCTTTTGAATTACTACATGGGAGATACAAAGAAACTGCTGGAATTTTATAAAGAGGCAGAGAAAAATGGAGTGGAGATCCGCGACGGTGCGCTGGAGCGCCTGCTTGGACAGGCATTATTTACCGGGGCAGAGCTTACGGTATTTGAGGAACCATTTGCCGAATATTATGAGTATGGCGACAACCGCACGCTGGTAAAAGCGTATCTGTCCGAAATAGCATACGAATATCTGACGGACCGCCTTTCTATAACTGTAGAATGGAAAAACCGTATTGCGAAAGAAGGACTTGCAACGCAAAATCCGGTGCTGGTATTTGCCCTTTTAAAATATTTTTCCGGTCAGGAGACGCTGTCGGAGAATGAACGTGAATGGGTTCGTTTCCAATTGGCGGAATTTGCGGCAAGAGGGCAGTATCTCGCTTTTATGAAAGAATTTCACGGGAAGATGGAAGTCCCGTTTGAGATTGACAATGCGCAGATGATCCAGTGGATTGCGTCCGGGAAAGGCAGTGTGTATATTGAGATAAACAAAGAAAAACTTTTGCCGGTGCAGGAGATTCTCCCGGATGTGTATTGTTTTGCCGTGATCCTTTTTGCAGGAGAAAAATGTCAATACCGCATTTTTCAGGGAGACATGAATACGCCGGTCAAAGAAGGCGAACTTGTCGGCAAAATGACAGACTCGTCAACGGAACCTTCCTTTTTCCGTATGATTCAGGAAATGCGGGAGACAAAAGAAAAGGATCCGGAGCGCTATGAAGAACAATGGAATGAATTCCACAAATGTAAAAATGCCGGTGCAGCGCTTTTGAAGCCGCTGTCGTGGGAAGGAGAGGCGAACTAGGATATGGGTCAACGCAGTTTATATATCGGAGTGGATCTCCGGGAGGAATATTCCCAGCTGGCTTTGCTGGTACCACAGGGGCAGGAACCGAAACCGGTGGGAGATCCGAGAGATGAATTCGGAGAAACCAAGATTCCGACGGTGGTAACGATACCGGGAACGAAGGAGACAATCGGACATTTCTTGGAAAAAATTGTAAATGACGAGCCGATCTATGCAGCCGGTGTGGAAACCGATGCAGTCAATGTGCTGGCGGCATATTTTCAAAAGATTTTGTCGTTTACGAGAAGAGAGTACCCGGAAGGGATGATCCGACGTCTCGTTGTGACAACCAAATACCGGGATTTCCGGTTTGTCAGCCAGATCTACCAGGCACTGGAAAAACTTGGAATTGGCAAAGACCGGGCGATGGTTGTGGATCGCAGACAGTGCTTTGTATATTATGTATTAAATCAGAAAAAAGATCTCTGGGTCAATCAGGTGGGCTTGTTTGACTATGAAGATCATGAAATAACGTATTATCAGATGCATATGGACCGGTATCAGCACCCACCGCTTGTGACCGTTTCCCAAAAGGAATATCCGGATTACGTCAAAATGTTAGAAGAGCCGGGGATCGACATAAGCGAGAAACCTTCTGTGGTGGAGACGATGGTGCAGGGAGCACTGCACGGTCAGGTCATCACGTCTGTCTATATGACGGGAAAAGGATTTGCGGATGGTTTTGCCGATGCGGTTATGACGCAGCTTTGCGTCGGACGCCACGTATTTCGCGGGGACAATCTGTATGTTTTTGGTGCGTGCTTTGTTGCCAGAGAATACAGCGGAGAAAAGAAAATGGAGCCGTTTCTTTATATGGACGAGGATACCATACCGGTCAATATTTCCATGCAGGCATATACCAATGCCAAAGTGCAGGAAATCATGCTTGCCAAAGCGGGAACCCCGTGGTATCAGGTCGATTATGAAGTGGATCTGATCTCCGATGGCGAGGATGAACTGCAGATCCGTGTATCCGATATGCGCAAAAGAAGTGCACATACGCATATATTGACGATGGACGGCATCCGGGGACGTTTAGACCGGAAAGCGCGGATCGGTCTGCAGATCCGGTTTGCCGGTGTGGATAAATGTATCTTTACTCTTCGGGATAAAGGATTTGGAAACTTTTTCCCATCTTCACACAGAATATGGGAAGAGACGATTATGCTATAAAGGCAGGTGGAAAAATGTTTATATTGTGTCAGGGGGATCTGGCAAAAGAACCCTACAGGATTCCGATATCAGAAGTTCCTGTTTATTCTTTAGAGGAATTGTGTTATTATATGTATCATAATATTTATATGGTGACGGAAGAATTTTTTGATGAAAATCTCGTTCACTGGCTGAGAGGGCAGGTACATCTTCGAACCCTTGCCGCGAAGATGGAGAAGTTGATAAAAAAACATCACAACATCAAGGATCTGGTTGTTACCCTTCTTTGTGCGTGTGATTATTATAAAAAAGACGAGATTTTTTCACTCGTGGAAACAATGGAAAAAATTACCAATCTTCCGCCGGCAAAAAAGGCATGGATGAAGGCAGATAATTGCCTGAAAGCGGGAAAATACGGAAGAAGTCTGCGGGAATACAAGCAGCTGCTGCATGGTCCGCTGGCAAAGGAACTTACCACGGAAGAATACGGGGATGTGCTGCATGATCAGGCGATCGCGCTGTTCCATGTATTTTCGTTCCGTCAGGCGGCGGCCGGATTTAAGGAAGCGTATGCGCGCAACCACCGCAAAGAGTCGGAAGATCAATACTTTTATGTGCTTTTGTGCCTGGGTGATAAGGAGACATTTGAGAAAGAATGCGAGGCAGCAGGCAGGACACCGGAAGACAGACAGACTCTTCTGAAAACGTGGGAAGAAGCGTGTCAGGTAGAAAATACCGTGCCGGATGATGCCCTGATCGCGAGATCAATGGATGACATCAGGGCGTCTTTAATAGAGGATATTCGGGAGTCTTCAATGGAACTGCCACAGAAATAAGGAGGAGACAAGAGATATGATATTCGGACGATTTCGCCGGAAAAAAGCGGAACCGGAAGTGATAGAAGAGATGCCGCCGGAAAATGAGGTGGAGACAATTGAAAAAGAATTGGAAGCGGAAGCGGCTGAGCAGAAGGAAAAAGTAGACCTGAAAGACAAGAAGCAGCGCATAGAGTATATACAGCGGCTGCAGGAGGGAATCCGCGAAGCCGGACAGCAGAATGAACGGGTCAAAGAAGAGTATGCGGATGTGACGTCGCACCTAAAGGATATCCAATTGATGGATCAGGCGCTGGAGGAAGAAAAAGAAGTGCTGACAACGACGGCAGCGGCAATCGATCAATTGATCCGGGAGCGGGATTATCTGAAAAAGCGCCGGTATAAGTTTAATGATGCCCAGCGGCTGTCGATGGAAAAATATGAGGCGACAGCGGCAGAAGATGTCAGGAAATTACAGGAATTTGAAGATTATCAGATAAAGATCAAAAACGACCTGCGGCAGCTGGAAAGCGAAAAACAACTGCTGAAAGCAGACAAACGCGACATCATCAGCAAGCAGGGGACACTGCGTATCGTGTCAAAGATCCTTGCCGGGATACTGGCAGTATTTGGAATTTTGATGCTTACGATCGCGCTGGCGTTTTCCGTAGATGTGACGGTTCCGGTCATTGCGACAGCCGCGTTTGCGTTTATCGTACTGTTTATTATCGTATGGGAAGCGCGCGCAAACCGTACGGATATGGTGATTAAGGAGCGTCAGTACGACCGCGCCGTCTCTCTTTTGAACCGGGTTAAGATCAAATATGTCAACAATACTCGCACGATTGATTATATGTGTATGAAATTCCATGTGCGCAATGCAACGGAACTGGAATTTGTATACGATCAGTACCAGAAGGCCAAAAGAGAATGGGCGAGAAAGCGCGAAAGTGTATATCTTTTAAATGAAAAGAAGGACATTTTAATTGCGGAACTGAAAAATATCGGTGTCCGGGATGCTGAAATCTGGTGTTCACAGGTGCGTGCGATCATTGAGCCGAAAGAAATGGTGGAAGTGCGCCATGAATTAAATTCACGCAGGCAGCAGCTGCGAAAGCAGATTGATTATAATACAGGAATCATACAGGATTTTATCAACGAATTGGAACGCATCCGCAATATGCGTGAGGCATATGCACAGGATGTAGAGGATATTCTTGGAAAATCCGAAACGATAAATAAGGACAAATAGAACGGAGGGAACGTATGAATCTTTTATTCTTACTAAAACCAAAAAACAGTGTTGATTTTATCTATGCCGATGACAGTATGCGGAAAGGCCTTGCCAAACTCCGCACAAGCGGTTATACGGCAGCGCCGGTTGTGACACGCGAAGGCAAATATATGGGGACGGTGACGGAAGGTGATTTTTTGTGGTATCTCCACGATACGACAGAGCCGCTGGAAGAAATTGTAAATGAGGTCTATGTGGAGCAGATCACCCGTGAAAACTGGAATCAGCCGGTACATATATCAGCGACAATGGACGAACTTCTGGAATTGGTATTGAATCAGAACTTCGTTCCGGTTGTGGATGACCGCAACCTTTTTGTAGGGATTATAACGAGACAATCCGTGATCCGTCATTTTGTGGATCGGATCAAGAAATTGAAACATCAGGTAGAAGAACAGAATCTGGATGAAAAGGAAGGAGAAAATAAGTGAAACCGCGAGTCGATTATACGTTATATTTATGCACAGACCGTGAACTCATGTCCACGGAAACATTGGAAAAAGCAGTAGAATTAGCCATACAGGGAGGCGTTACCGTTGTACAGCTGCGCGAGAAAAACTGCGCAGGAAGAGAATTTTTACAGATTGCCAAAGAGGTAAAGCAGATCACGGATGCGTACGAGATCCCGCTTATCATCAACGACCGCATCGATATTGCGATGGCTGTCGATGCGGATGGTGTGCATCTGGGACAGAGTGATATTCCGGCGCATACGGCAAGAGAACTGCTGGGACCGGATAAGATCATCGGGGTATCTGCCTACAATAAAGAACTTGCTATCGAGGCACAAAAAGAAGGCGCCGATTATCTGGGGGTTGGAGATGTATTTGGAACTTCGACGAAAACCGGGACACACCATGTAGAGATTGATACCCTGCGTGAAATCTGCGGGGCGGTAAAGATTCCGGTGGTAGCGATCGGCGGCGTAAATCTTTCCAATGTGACAAAACTGGCGGGGACAGGGATCAGCGGAACCGCTGTGATCTCTGCGATCATTGCTTCGAAAAATGTAACAGAAGCAGCGACCAATATGTTATCGCTGCTTCAAAATGAAGTTATCGTAAATTCTCCAAAAGCATAACCGGGACGCGCAGATTGCCGGTGCCACGGCCGAGTTCAATGTCCGGTTTGTTGGCACCGTGAAAATCGGAGCCGCCGGTGATGAACAGATGATATTCTTCGGCGAGTTTGCGTACAAATGCTTCGTCCGTGCCGCGGTTCCGCGAATAAAGTGCTTCGATCCCGCAAAGACCGTATGAGGTCAGATCGGTTAATAACTTGCGGATCTGGCTGACGGACAATTTGTAAAGAAGCGGATGGGCGAGTACCGGAATTCCGCCGGAAGCCTTGATCAGATCAATGGCATCTTTCGGAGACAGATATTCGCGGCCGACAAAGTAAGGACTGTCGGAAGCCAGGCAGGTGCGGAACGCATAATCGAGCGACGGTACGCCGCCATTTTCCAATAACAGTCTGGCAAAGTGAGCACGCGTAAGGATCGTATCGCCAAAGCGTTCACATAACATATCATAAGAGATAGGGAAACCGGCATTTTGCAGATTGCTGCACATTTTCCGGTTTCTTTCGTCACGCTCATTGGAAATATCTTCCAATTTTTGAATCAGTGGCTTATTGTGGATATCATAGCGGTATCCAAGCATATGGATCTCAACGGACTGGGAAGAAGAAACTTCGTATTTACAGGAAAGTTCCATACCGGGAATTACCTGAATCTTATTATCAAATTCTTCTGCCTTTTTTATCGCACGTTCCACTCCGCTTATGGTATCATGGTCGGTCAGTGCAAACGCAACCAGTTCCTGCTTTATGCCAAGAACGACCAATTCCTCCGGCGAAAAGGTTCCGTCGGAACAATTTGAATGCACATGCAAATCGATGTATCTCATAGTCATACCTTCTATTCTTTTTTATAGTATCAACAGTATACCATATTTTTAGGAATATGTAAAACAGAATGAACATATAGATTAAGAAGAACGTAGAAAAGGCGGGATTGTGTTATGAAACGTTTGAAAGGATTTATCACAGCCTGTGTGCTGACGGCCATTCTTTTAGTGGTGGTGGCTTTTGTGCTGTATCAGACGAAAGCATCGGTGGAGCATATAGGCGGAGCGCTTCTTTTAGTGTATGCAGTTGCCTCTTTTGCAGGCGGGATGATATTTGCGGCGCAGAAAGACAGCAGACATTATCTCATGGGAGGCTTGTTCGGACTGGCATATTTTGTCATTATTTACGGTGTCAGCGCGGTGTGGAATAAAAGTTTATCCAGTATGTTTCCGGCGATGCTTACGACGCTTTTGGTCTGCGTGCTTGCCGGGATGCTCGGCGGGATGCTGGGGCCGAGAAAAAATGGCGCAAACAGGAGTTGAAAAAGTTATACGGTTGTTGTAAACTGGAAGAAAAGGTGAAATAGGAGGAATACGTATGACAGACCAGCAGGTGGAGTGTATTATCGCGCTTGTGGAAGAGGGGAGTTTTTCAAAAGCGGCGGAAAAATTATTTATTTCGCAGCCGGCGATCAGCCAGAATATCAAGAGGATGGAGCAGCAGTACGGAGTTAAGATCTTTGACCGTTCGACCAAATCCATGCGGCTGACCGAAGCTGGGACTGCCATTTACCAGGCGGCAAAGAAGATGCAGGGCACAGAAAAAGAAGTGAGTATGATCCTGACCGATATCAAGCAGCTGCGCACCGGAACCATAACGATGGGAACGACGCCTTTCCGGGCTACCTGTATGCTTCCTAAGTCGCTGTTCCGTTTTAAAAATACATATCCCGGAGTTAAGGTGGAGACGGTTTTTGATTCTCTCCATAACCTGCAGCAATTACTGCGCACCGGAGAAATTGATTTTTGTATCGAGGCGGATCTGTTTCCGACGGAAGAATTCCGGACAGAAGAGATTGCGGCGGAGACTTATTATCTGGCGGTTCCGGCCAACCATCCGTTTAACAAGGGAAGGGAAAAGCAGTGCCTGAGCCGGGAGGATATCTGTCAGAAAACACCGCAGTTATACCGGGCAGAGGGAGTTCATATCAGTGAATGTGAAGATATGCCGTTTTTGGCGTTAGATGATATGGAAAATGCGGCGGATATGCTGGATCGTGTGGCAGAAGCAGAGGAGTACGAGCCAAATGTGCAGCAGATCGCACACAATCTGGAAATTATGTTTCATTGGATTGTGGCAGGATATGGAGCGGGATTGATCCCGGATACGCAGATCTGGTTCAATCCGTATACGACACATCCAAGCTATTATAAGATCGCGGATCCCGACGGTGTGTATGGGATCGCTACCAACCGTATCGTGGTCGCTACCAATCCACACCGTTATTTTTCCAAGGCATCCAGCGAATTTATGCGGGTTTTATCGAGCCTTATCCGAAGTGGAGAATGGCTGCTGAGACCCCAGACCTAATTCCAGATGCAGCGTAGCGTAAGTCCAGTTGACACGGCGCTGCTGACGACTTGTCCGGATCTGGATATGATGTCTTTCTGGTTCCGGATGACCGTCGATAAATAATTCTACATTTTTCTGGGCAGAAAGAATGGAATGAACGCCCAGATCACGTACCAGTTTTTTATCAATATAAATCTCCAGTGAAGCATTGTTCGGCTCCGGATCCATTTGATATTGTAAAAAGAACATATTGTAGGTTAATTTTTCGTCAAATAAAATACTGCCTTCGCGTGTGCGCGGAGAGATAGAGATCTTATGCTGCCGGAAATGTTCAAGACTTCCGAGAAAGCAAGGTTTTTCCGGCAATTCGTACGATTCATCCGGAAGTACATGCACGATCATCTCGATAAAGCGGGTAAAATAATCGCCTAAGATCTCGTGTCCTTTTGAGGTAAATGTCCGGTCTTCATTATAAACATCGATTTCCCGGTATTTTCCCGCTTGAATGTCATCCTGCAAAGCAAGACTCAGATCGAGTACCGGCAGATTGTAGTGAAGTGCCAAAAATTTTTGGTGGCCGGCATAACCGAGTCCCTTTTTGGAACACGACAGGATCAGGGAAACGGCGATATCTTCTTCCAAAAGCGCCCGGATCAATCCTTCGGAAGATTCTTCGTGAAATTTTTCTCCGGGATCTTCCATTGAGAAATCAAGAAATACGATATCCGGTTTCCAGGCGAGCAGTTCTTCCAAATGAAACATGCCACCCAGGGAAGACATGCCGCCATATTCCAGATTCAATATTTCAAACTCCGGTTTTTGCTCCAATACATTTCCAATTTTTTCCTTTAATGAGACGGCAAATTTTTGAGTCATTTCATCATAAATCAGGACAGGAATTCCGCGGTCATAATTCATTTCAACGTAGGGCTTTTCCTCTGAATCAAAGAGGTAACTGTCATCTTTTTCGGCTAATTCCTGCTTTACCTGCTCATAAAAACGGTCGTAATCAATATTGGCATAAAGATTTGTTCCACCGAGAAAGGCGATGCGGATCTCCTTTTTTTGCAATGCATGGCGCATACGGAAAATATTGCCGCGGCGGAAGGCTTTTGGGTAGGGGTAAATTGGCATCATAAATTAATCCTCCTCCTTTTTGGTAAGTGCATACCGGATCCGAAGGGATTCCAGGGTGTTGCACAGATTACGGATCCAGGCACTGCAGCAGTCCGGAAGCACGTAAAGTTCGGGATAGCCGAGCAGGGCGTAGCCGAGAGAAGTACCGTTGAAATGAAGCGGTACATAGTAATACAAACGCGTTTCTTTTGGCGCCCGTGCATTGGACTGCGGAGCTGTCATACCGGGCAGGTAGGAAAAATCGCTATTGTTTGCCGGCGCTTTTGGAATCTCGATATCCTGTGGTATCGGGATGGAAAGAGGAGAACTTAAAAAATCCGTCTCATTTTTTTCAAATATTTTTGCATCCAGACCCGGATAGCGTTCCATAAAACAATATACGGAACCCAAAGTGGAGTCTCCGGCAGCTTTGGTAATCCAATTTTTGTCAAGGCAAAGGGCAATAATGGAAAAACCATCCAAATACCGGAATGTACTATGAATACAACCTGGGATTTCTTCCAATTTCTCACAATGCAATAAACCTTCTGCCATATAATTGTAATTCGAAAAGAAGTTTTCATATCGTCCGGCGTTGACCGGGCGCATCATATCCTGCGTATAACCGGAAAGTTTGGTGAATTTGTCTTCTGTACAGCCACAGCTGTCCCAGATCAAAAAGGAGGAATTTTCTTCCGGAATTTCTACCGGAGGATGTCCCTCCAGTTTGGCAAGAAGTGCCTGGGCTGCCCGCCGCCCGGTACATTCTCCGTCGCGGATCATGGAAGTGATGCGGTAATTTTCCGCAACGCCGTCGTCCAGCGCATCAAATCCGGTAATCGCAATATCTTCCGGAATCCGGATTCCATTTTCGACAAATACGCGATAGGCGCCGATCGCCATTGCTTGATTGGCGCACATAAGCACCTGTGGTAATTTCCCCTTCCGGATCATCCCGGTAGCGACACGCTGTCCACCGCCATACCAGAAATTTCCTTCGTATACTTTGGAATCGTCGTAAGCAATGCCGCACGCGGCAAGTCCCCTTTTGTAACCTTCAAGCCGCCTTTGTGCATGCGTGTGCCAAAGCGGGCCAGATAAAAAGGCAATATCAGAGTAATTATGTTCATTGACAAGATGCTCGACCATTTTCTGCATGGCAATGGCATCGTCTAACACAACGGCATCAAAATAATCGCTTTCGTAATCCAGTGAGATGACAGGCCCTTTATAACAAGAGGCAATTTTTTCCTGCAATGTAGTATGTAAAAGATCACTGTATTGAATTGTCGAAGGGGCGATTAAAATTCCCTGAAAATCATCCCATGGAACAATTTCAAAGATGTTCTTTTCTCCCAAAATCTGGGAGGATTCCACATCGGTATGAGAGTCCGTCGTGTGAAAATTTGTAAAAACATGTAGTTCATACCGGGACGCAAGAAGTTCTTTTGACACACCGCGGATCAATGTGCGCTGGTAAGAAGCATCTCCCTGTCCGATCAGCAACGCTATTTTCTTTTTTAACATAGGATCCTCCATTCAACAAATTCTATTAATATAAGTATAGTGTTTTTGGGGATTCCTGTCAATGAAATGTCTTTTTATAATTGGTTCCCCACTCCTGCATGGCATCTAAGATCGGGCGCATCGTCTCACCAAGGTCACTCAGCGCATATTCGACCCTCGGAGGAACTTCCGGGTACACTGTTCTGGTAATGATCCCGTCTTTTTCCATCGCGCGCAGCGAATCTGTCAGCACCTTCTGGCTGATCCCCTCCAGGCTCTTTTTCAACTCATTAAACCGCCACGGGCGCATAAGCAGATTTCTTAAAATCAACAGTTTCCATTTACTTCCGATCAATTGCACGGTTGTTGCCACCGGGCATTCCGGTAATTCGTCTTTCGTCAGCATAAGCCACGTCTCCTTCCAATAGTTCAAAATATGATGTAAGTATTAAATATAATGTAACATGAATTTGGAAACCTGTCCAGTAGTTACATAAAAGTAACTACGTAATAAAAAAGTGCGTACTTTTTTTCTGAAAATGCACATGGTATGCTAAGACCGTAACATGAAAACGCCAGGGGGCAATCCGATTTTCCGCGAGACATACACCCTGGGAGATGTTATAATAGAAGAAAAGGGCTATCATATCACGGATGCCTGCATCAAGTGCGGGACGTGTGCAGAGTGTTGTCCGCAGCGCTGCATTGACGAGGGAACGCCGTTTGTTATCCGGCAGAATCATTGTCTGCACTGCGGAAATTGTTATGAGAAATGCCCGGTAAAGGCGGTGGAACGAACATGATAAAAGAAAAGATTGAACAAGCAGAGGCGGTTATCATTGGAGCGGGAGCAGGACTTTCCACGTCCGCCGGCTTTACGTACAGCGGCGAACGGTTTGACCGCTATTTTTCGGATTTTCATAAAAAATATGGATTTACCGATATGTATTCCGGCGGATTTTATCCGTATACGACATTGAAAAAATACTGGGGTTACTGGTGCCGCTACATCTATATTAACCGCTACATGGACGCGCCTAAACCGGTATACAAAGACATATTGGAACTTGTGAAAAATAAGAATTATTTTGTTCTTACAACCAATGTGGATCACTGCTTTCAAAAAGCGGGTTTTGCAAAAGAAAGAATTTTTTACACACAGGGAGATTATGGTCTGTTTCAATGCAGCAAGCCATGTCACAGACAGACCTACGACAACGAAAAAATAATCCGCAAAATGGTACTAAGTGAAGGCTTTGAGATCGAAAACGGAGAACTGACTGCACCGGCAAATGGTTCTTTGAAGATGGAAATACCGTCGGATCTGATTCCGCGCTGCCCAAAGTGCGGCAGACCGATGAATATGAATCTCCGCGCGGACAGTACATTTGTGCAGGATGACGGCTGGGAAGAAGCCGCCGGGCGGTACGAACAATTTCTTTTGGAAAATAAGAATAAAAAAGTAGTATTTATCGAACTCGGAGTAGGCTATAATACGCCGGGCATTATCAAATATCCATTTTGGCAGTACACGCATGAGTGGAACGACGCTTTTTATATCTGTATCAACAAAGGGCAATGCGGCATCCCGTCGGAGATCCGGGATAAGGCGGTTTGTCTGGACAGGGACATTGCGCAGGTAATTGAAAATATGTAAAATTATGGAAGGCAATGTGCTGATCACGGCAGCAGTAGAGAAAGGAGTGCGGCATATGACGCAGGAGGAAAGAAGAATTTTTTTGATTGAATCTTTGTTAAAGGAACAGCTTCGGTTTGGCAGAAACAAGATTCCGGCAGATACGCAGGCGCAAAGAGATCTGCTTCGTTCACTGATGAACGTCAGAATGCCAAATCCCATCAACGCAGAATTTCTGGAAATTCAGGACGACTATCTGAAAGAAAGAAACCGCGAACGCGGCATAACCGATGTGTCAGATCTGACACCGGTTCCGGCGGATCCGCGCCTTTTTGTCTGGCAGGGCGACATCACGACACTGCGCTGTGACGCAATCGTCAATGCCTGCAATTCGCAGATGCTCGGCTGCTTTTCGCCACTGCACGCCTGCATTGACAATTTTATCCATACGTATGCCGGCGTGCAGCTCCGCCTCAAAATGAACGAGATCATGACAAAGCAGGGGCACGAGGAAGAAACCGGCAGCGCAAAAATTACGTCCGGTTACAATCTTCCTGCAAAATACATCCTTCACACCGTCGGTCCTATCGTCCAATGGACAGTGACCGCGACAGACGAAAAACTGCTGGCGTCCTGCTATTTGGAATGCCTGAAACTGGCGGCAGAGCACGGCGTGGAAAGTGTTGCCTTTTGCTGTATTTCCACGGGGGTATTTCGTTTCCCACAGAGACGGGCGGCGGAGATCGCCGTAGACACGGTTAGGAAATTTTTGGAAAATGACGACCGCGTGAAAAAAGTGGTTTTCAATGTGTTTAAGGACGAGGATCGGAGGATTTATGAGGAAATACTGGGGCGGTAAGGGGATTTTTCATTGTCAGATCCGGTTTATCATATAAGCGTTAAAATTATTATCCAAAGTTTGTAAACAACGGCGGCTGACAGGTAATCTCATTCCATTGGTGAGAACGGCTTTTTTCTGAAACGTTCTCTTGTAGTGTTTAAGGTTAATAATGCTGTTTCTTGAAATGGAACAAAATCCGAAGTCCTTTAATCTATCTTTCCATGTTGTCAAAGAATCCCTTGAAGAAATGGTGTTTCCATCTGTTGTGTAAAAAACAGTGTATTTGTTTTCTGTGTGCAAATATAGTATGTCCTGACAGAGAACGGAAAAATGTTCATCAATAATGATTGGAAAAAAATCTTTCGTGAGGTAAGCTGCTTTATCTAAACAATGTTTTATGGAACGTTCGGTAAATGGTTTTGTTAGGAAAGAGATAACATTACGTCCAAATGCTTCTGGCATTAACTCGTGGTGTGTTGTCGTAAAAACGATGAAGGTGGACGGATTTGTACGTTCCAAAGTGTTTTTTACTTCGATTCCGTTTACTTTGTTCATTTCAATATCCAGAAAAAGAAGATTGACGGTAGAAGTTTCCAAACTACTTAAAAAATCCTCTCCACAAGAATAGAGGGCAAGGTCGGTATATCCAAGATTTTTACAGTAGTTTTGAATTCGTGTCCGTTCTTCTATAATATCGTCACAGATTGCAATTTTCATAGTATGTCTCCTTTATAATAACTCTGAATTTAGTATAACATGAAAATATGGAAAAATCACAAAAATGAGATGAATGGTCATTTTTTGCGACGAACGGCTGCTGTCTGTTTTATATTACGTAGATAGCATGTTGCTCGGAAGATATTGTTTTCATGCTGTAGGTCTAAATAGCCATGATAGTTGGTTACAATATTTTTTACGTTTCGCAGACCAAATCCGTGATTAAGTGAATCTGCCTTAGTGGTAGTAAGATTCTGAATTTGTGAATCTAAATGTGTAGAAGTATTTTCTATTAAAATAGAAAGGTATTCTGTATCGGCATATAGCGATATGTAGATTTTAGGACTACGTGAAGAAGTTTCCTTTTCTACTGCTTCACTTGCATTTTTTAATAAGTTAGAAAGAATAACACATAAATCGCTATCATTTACAAAAATGTTTTCCGGAAATTTACCTTCAAGCTCAAAAAGAACATTTTGAGGTGAATTTTCGTAAAAGTAATTTACAATAGCATCCGAAACGGGATGATTTGTAGATAGATAATATACCTGTTCTTTTATATTGGACAGATCATTCACATAGTTTTTTAGTTTATCTGGGTTTGGGTGTTTCGCTAATTCCTGCATAACCATAATATGAAAGTTGTAATCATGGCGAAAGGCTCTTAAATCTTCATTTTTTTTACGAAAATCATTATAGTGCCGTTCTTCTAAAGCTAACATTTTTTGGTTGATACTATTTCGTTCTTTTAATATAACATGATAGTGTTGAAGATAGAAATAAAGTATCAAAAGCAGAATGCTTATGAAAATCGTGATAATGATAGCAATGACCAATAAATATTTACCCGTAAGATTCAGTGAATCATAGAATAAAAGACTGGAAACGCTGGATAAGAAAAAGTCAATGAGTGCAACGGCAATAATTAACAAATAACCTTTTACGTTAATATTTTGAAATGCTTTTGTATCGGAGGGGATATGTCGCCTGAGGATAAAAGACAGTACACTACTGCCTAAAAGGACAACAACGTCCGAATATATGTAATAATGCATATTATCGATAGAACGGGTCTGGAAAAGCATACAATATAAATAAATATTGATGTTTGATATAATGTTTACAAGAAGAGAGTATACAAGTACCAGGCATGATTTAAAATACCAGGGTTCTGTATAAAGAAGAAGGATGATCGCTAGAACTGCGAATGTGTTTGGAATCGTAATATTTGAAAAATAAACATAACAGGACCAGCACAGAGTGATCAGAGAAATGCACAGTAAACGCCAGGATGTTTGTGTTCTATCCAGATGAAGTATATTTTTACCAAGACATAAAAGTGTTGTAAGCTCTAACCAAAATAAAATAAGCGTCATTTCGTTCTCCTCCCCTTTTGTGATACGTTGAACCGAACATAAAATATATATTAAGTAGTAACTATTCAGTACACCCCTCCCCGCACATTCGCATTTCGAACACTTCGTGTTCTTTCTCGCCTTTGACAAGGCTAAAAATGCTCATATGGGGAGGGGAGCCCTATTAGGATCTAAATGTATGGAAATCAAAGCCTCTTACGTGCAAGCACGACGATTCATTGATTTCCATACATTGATCCTGAATAGTTACATTAAGTATAAAATGTACAATATGAAAAGTCAATACATGCTTGAGTTTCCGCATTTCTTCCTGCAATCTCACTTAACTTATCCACAGATTT